>Ga0209125_1000409_pt1 | contig 57443 bp, 49 predicted proteins | sample BarGraIncub1131A_FD_184503 | JGI IMG/M metagenome (GOLD analysis project Ga0209125, IMG submission 184503) | Arctic peat soil microbial communities from Barrow, Alaska - Barrow Graham LP Incubations 11-31A (SPAdes) (version 2) | ecosystem: Environmental > Terrestrial > Soil > Wetlands > Peat... | reverse complement strand
GTTCGACTTGCATGTGTTAGGCACGCCGCCAGCGTTCGTCCTGAGCCAGGATCAAACTCTCCATAAAAGTTATATTATGAAGAACCTTGATGGCTCTTTAAAAAACTTGTTTGTGTTGGTATAACTTGCGTTACCCAACGTGTTTGTACTCAAACGAGTACCGCACATCTGGCTTATTTTAATCTTACTTACATTGTTTAGTTTTCAAAGAACACCTCGTCGCTTCTCAGCGATTGTTCCACCGCTTGTTACAGTGGATCTTTATTCTAACACACCAACTACTTTGTGTCAACATGTTATTTTTATTGTTTTGCACCAGATCAACTGGCAGCTCATTTATAATATCATAAGTGACCAATGCTGTCAAATGTTTTTTAATCTATACTTTTATCTTTTTTATATAACCTAACTCCACAGAAAAGAACGACAGGCTGAATTAATTCAACCTGTCGTTCTTTCATAGAATCATCAATTACTATATTACAACTTTTAGACGCTTATAGCTTATTCAATATCTGATTTTTTCTCTACTGCAGCCAAGGCCACTACTTTATCCTTAGCACCAGTTTTCATTAATTTTACACCTTGCGTGTTGCGACTGATAATGGAAATGTCATCAATATCTATCCGAATAACAATACCATCACTACTAATGAGCATAAGTTCCTGACCAGGTTGTACTATCTTAATACCAACAACCCTACCTGTTTTATCAGTAACTTTAAGATTAATAACCCCTTTACCGCCACGTTTTTGATCTCGATATTCAGTAACCAATGTCCGCTTGCCATAACCTTCCTCAGTTACCGTCAATACTTCGCCATCTTTTTTCAGGGTATCCATACCAACAACACTATCGCCCTTGTGTAAATTAATACCCTTTACGCCACGTGCTGTACGTCCCATATGACGAACATCCGTTTCTGGGAAATAGATCGCCAAGCCATCACGTGTACCCATGAGTACATGCTGCTCACCATTAGTTAATTTAACACCAATTAAATCATCATCTTCATCTAAGGAAATGGCAATTAAGCCTGTTTTCCGAGCTGTGTTAAAATCCATCAATTCTGTTTTCTTTACGATACCTTTTTCAGTGGCCATAAATAAATAGCGGGTATTAGAGAATTCTTTAATAGGAATTACTGCAGTAATTCTCTCTTTTGCTTCTAAAGGCAAAAGGTTGACAATGGATGTGCCTTTAGACGTGCGACTGGCTTCAGGTATCTCATACCCCTTAAGCCTATAGACTCTTCCTCTATTGGTAAAGAACAAGATATTATGGTGCGTGGTCGTTATAAATAAATGTTCCACAAAATCTTCTTCTTTGGTGCCCATACCTGCTATGCCACGACCGCCACGTTTCTGATTCCGATATGTATCAACAGGCAGACGTTTAATGTAACTAGAATGTGTAAGAGTCAGTACAATATCTTCTTCAGCAATTAAATCGCCGACTGCCATATTGGATGTATCAGTCGTAATAACCGTACGGCGATCATCGCCAAAACGCTTTCTCACATCTAATAATTCTTCTTTGATAATATTCAGCACTTTTTGATCATCCATGAGTACTGATTCTAACCATTCAATAAGGGCTAACAGATCTTTATATTCATTTTCTATTTTTTCTCGCTCCAAGCCAGTCAAACGTTGCAGACGCAAATCTAAAATAGCTTGGGCTTGTTTTTCACTTAAATTAAAGCCATCCATCAAAGCAGTGCGAGCAATATCTGCAGTATTAGATGCACGAATAACCTTAATCACTGCATCAATATGGTCAAGAGCTATCTTAAGGCCTTCCAAAATATGAGCCCTAGCTTTAGCTTTCGCTAATTCATAATTAGTGCGACGTACAATAACTTCCTTCTGATGTTCAAGATAATAATACAGTATCTCTCGTAAGTTAAGCACTTGGGGACGAGAATTAACTAGCGCCAGCATAATAATGCCAAAGCTATCTTGCATCTGGGTATGCTTGTATAATTGATTTAAAATAACTTCCGCATTGGTATCTCGTCTAAGCTCAATAACAATACGCATACCATTGCGATCGCTTTCATCCCGCAGATCTGTAATACCATCAATAATTTTATCTCTGACTAGCTCGGCAATTTTTTCAATAAGTCTAGATTTATTGACCTGATAAGGAATTTCAGTCACAATAATCCGTGGTTTGCCGTTCGCCATCTTATCGATGCGAGCCTGGGCACGCATTTTTACCACACCACGACCAGTGGTATAAGCAGATGTAATACCCTCAGTGCCTAAAATAAGACCCGCTGTCGGAAAATCAGGCCCTGTAATGGCTGTCATCAATTCCGGAATTGTTACGTCAGCATTATCAATCATCATAATAGTGGCATCAACAACTTCCCGCAAATTATGTGGTGGGATATTAGTCGCCATACCGACTGCAATGCCTGATGATCCATTTACCAACAGATTAGGAAGCTTAGATGGTAATACTTTAGGTTCTTCTAATGATTCATCATAATTAGGCCGAAAATCCACTGTATCTTTTTCAATATCAGCCAACATTGCTTCCGCAACCTTGGACATTCGAACCTCGGTATAACGCATAGCTGCTGCCGAATCACCATCGACGGAACCAAAGTTGCCATGCCCGTCCACCATTAAATATCTGGTAGAAAAATTCTGAGCCAAACGTACAATGGCATCATACACTGAAGTATCACCATGGGGATGATACTTACCAAGTACTTCACCGACAATACGTGCTGATTTTTTATAAGGTTTGTTGGATGCCATCCCAGCTTCATGCATCGCATATAAAATACGGCGATGTACGGGTTTTAAACCATCGCGCACATCAGGCAGTGCCCGCATGACAATAACACTCATAGCATAATCAATATAAGAACTTTTCATTTCTTCTTCAATACTTCTCGGTAATACTTTGCCTAACCCAAAATCCACATTCTCACCTCAAAAACACAATTTAAAATTGTGATAATACTCTCACTCATTTTTAAGTAGCAATTGCAATCGTGATGTTTAATTATACATAAACAACATCTTCAAACAACCTATTTACATTAATGTAACGTTTTTTTAGAAAGACGCTTTATCTTTGTAATTCATACCATTTAATTGCTAATTATTTATTATAACATATAAATTGGTGATATGAAAAAAATCCGTTTAAATACTCTAGTAACAATATCAATGTCTTTTGGTCACCAAAAATACGCCTACTCCATATATTAATTCAGGCAGAACTCTCTATCACTCACTCACAGGAGGCTTGAATCAATGAATTTGTTTTATGTCTTGTTATTAGGCTTTGCCGTAAGTATCGACGGCTTTGTTGCTGGTATTGCTTATGGATTAAAAAATATCTGTATGCCAATGACTTCACTACTCATTGTCGGCATAACCACCATTCTTTGTACCAGTGCAGCCATGGCCACCGCCTATATTCTAGGAACCTTTATCAATACACATTTGGCGATCCTATTGGGGGCACTCGTGCTTATCATGATTGGTCTATTCAGCCTCTTCCAAGAATATCTTACTAAAGATGCAATAGATTATAGCACCAATGGAGGAGGCGTATCTCCTAAATTGACCTTTTCAATTGGCCGTTTAGTCGTTAATATTATGGCTGATCCAGAAAAAGCTGATGTTGATCAATCACAACTTATCAATCCCTTAGAAGCCTTATTTCTAGGGGTGGCTCTCGGCGTAGATAATATGGTCGCTACTTTCGCTGCTGCCTTAATGGAACCTTTACCCATTTATACACCACTGATTATGGGATTCCTTCAAATCATGGTTATTACTGCAGGTACCTATACTTCTAGACGCTTTATTTCTGATAAACTTAAACAAAGCTTTCCTTACTTACCAGGTATTATCTTAATTATATTAGGTTTGGTCAGGCTCTATTGACAAACACAAGCGATTGGTAATAACAATAATTTTATACCACTTAGCTTTATCTTCCCCAAATATCTGATATCTTATAAATTAAAAATAGAAATTTACCTAAAGGCAACTTGTGCCTGCTTTAGTGCAGTACATCCCATATTTGTTTACCAATCAATAGTACTGACATAAATAAAAATAAGGGCCTTACATAAGCTGCACCTTTTTTTATGGCTAAATGAGAGCCAACAACAGCACCTAAAATCATAGATAAACCCATAGGAATGGCATAATAATAATTAACCGAACCAAAATATATAAAGGTGATGACAGCCGCAATATTGCTAGCAAAATTGAGCGCTTTGGAATTACCTGCTGCTACCACAAAATCAAAGCCTATCATTAAGAAAGCGAAAATAAAAAATGAACCTGCCCCCGGTCCAAAAAATCCATCATAAAAGCCTATTGAAAAAGCTGCGAAACTGCTTAAATAAGCCGTCTTCTTAGTCATCCCTTGATAGGTTGATGTATCGCCCCATTCTTTTCTGGTAAAAGTATAAACAGTCACAACAAGTAACATAACTACTACCAATGGCTTTAAAAACTGAGAGGGTATTTGTTGCACTGTAATTACCCCTAAGGCCGAGCCAATAAACGAAAGGGGAAATAAAAATTTAATTAAATGAAGGTCAATTTTACCTGACCGCAGGAATGAAAGGGTGCTTGTACAGCTGCCCATCACACTAGCCATTTTATTAGTTCCCAATGCCATGGTCGGCGGCAAACCAGTTAATAATAGTGCTGGTAAGGAAATTAGCCCACCACCACCTACCACTGAGTCAATAAATGACGCAATAAAACCAGCAACCACTAAAAATAAAATGATATCAATACTTATATTTTCCATATATTACCTCATGTAATCAATAAAGAGTGAGAGTACATCTTATTGATGTTTCTCACTCCTTATTATACTCTATTTTACTATACTTACGCTGAGTAGAGCTTATTCCTCAACAACTGTAACCTTATTCATAATATCGCCTTGAATTAGTTGATCAACAATATCCATACCTTCAATCACTTTACCAAAAACAGTGTGGATACCATTCAAATGTGGCTGTGGTTCATATACAATGAAAAATTGACTACCACCAGTATTAGGTCCACGATGGGCCATTGACAAAGAACCACGCTCATGAACATGAGGATTGCCTTTTGTTTCGCAAGGAATGCTATAACCAGGACCGCCTGTTCCATTACCATTAGGGCAACCACCTTGAGCCATGAAGCCTTTTATTACGCGGTGAAAAGTCACGCCATTATAAAAGCCTTCTGTTATTAATTTTTCAAAATTAGCGACGGTTTTAGGTGCATCATTCTCAAATAACTCAATAACTATTGAGCCTTTGTCCATTTCAATTATTGCTTTTTTCAAAAAAATTACCTCACTTTACTTACTTTATACCTATTATACCATAGTATTAGAGCGTGTTTCAAAAAACACGCTCTAATACTATATCTACCCTAGTCAATAAAATCGCCCATTTCCCCTAAATACATTGAATAATCTATACCCCAGTCAAAATAATTCATGTTCAAAGTTTGCTGGGCTACATCCCATGTAACGCTAACATTAAAATAATCACTGATTTTATTAATATCAATATATGGCTCTTCTGCCAGCATTGTTACAGCTATTTTTCTGCTACCCAGCCATAAGGTTTTACTTTGCTCCTCCCAATACAGCTTTTTTCCTAAAGCCTGAGCCACTTTATATATGGGCACATAATTAATATCGTTTATTTGCTGCACATTATGAGTGACTGGCTGCCCTCCCATCAATAATTCCAATGCATTGATCATTAAACAATTGTCATTATGATCCCAGCTTTGTTTCACACCAAATAAGGTAGGCACATCGTTGACTGCCACATACAAAATATTATTTTTAACCATACCTGGTACGGCATGCTGTTTGCCAACAACCAATTTTCGCTGCTCATCCCACTCAATAGTAGTATCTAAATGCGCTGCTAAAGTCCGTACCGGAGCATAGATTACATCGTCCCATTCAACTAAATATTGAGGCACATTTCTGTTGTTTATTTTCAAATTATACAATTGGGCGATTCTTACTTGCTCACCTTTTTCCTCGCTAATCAACTGTGATAAAAAATCTACTTCGATGAAACTGTCTAACCGTTCTGTCATTAACTTCTGCTTAACTTGCTCCAATGTAACTTTTCCATATCCATATACATCAGGATAAATGCCAATTGACGCCTTACCTGTTTTATCAACTCTAATCTTAATCTGGTCGTATGTAATATATACAGGCGTATTATATTGAATTTGGGGAAATAATTCTTCAACATCCTCTTCATGCATACGAATACAACCATTAGAAATAACTGAGCCAATCGACCATGGGGCATTGGTACCATGAATACCATAATTACCTTCAAATCCCATCCATCTATACCCTAATGGATTCTGCGGCCCAGAAGTTACTACATAGCCTTTGCTATTTGGAGGATACCACCAGGGATTTACTTCCTTATCATTAATATAAAAAACACCACGTGGTGTTGGCGTAGACTGTTTACCAATAGCAACTGGATATTCTTTTATTAACGTATCATTTTCATAATATTCAAGTGTACAGCTTGGTAAATTCACAATAATCTTAGATGACATATTCTGATCTTTCGCTTGTATACTAGCAGGATTCATCGCTGATAATATAACAATAGCCATAATACATACTGCTAATTTTAAACAGCGCATAGGCACCCCTTTTCTCTTTTGAAAAATTTCTTTATTACTATATATGAAAAGGGGTGTTACTATATGATAAAAATGTATTCTATTTTATTAGGCATCTGAAAGAAAATAAGTAGTCAAAGCTTCTGAGGATATTTTTTTGAAGATGCCTTATGTATTACCTATCCAATGTTTTTTTCTAAAATATATAATCATACATGTACTCATGATCGTCATAAAAATCAGAACAGCCGGATACCCCCACTCCCATTCCAATTCTGGCATATATTTAAAATTCATACCATATAACCCTACGATAAAAGTGAGTGGAATAAAGATAGTAGCGATAATGGTTAAGATTTTCATAACCTCATTGAGTTTGTAACTTACACTAGAAATATAAATATCAAACATGCCAGTCACCATATCACGGTACATTTCGATGGTATCAATGACTTGAATGACATGATCATAGACATCTCGGAGATAAATTAGGGTATCATGGTGAAATAATGCGGAATCTCCGCGGGCTAGAGCATTAATAATTTCCCGCAGCGGCCATATAGCTTTTCTCACAAATAGCATTTCGGTTTTTAATGTATGTATTTCTTTAAGAACACTCGGCCTCGGGTCTAACATTAACTCATCTTCTAAAAGTTCTATCTTTTCCCCTAAATACTCAAGGGCTATATAATAATGATCAACAATACAATCAATTAATGCATATGCCAAATAATCAACGCCTTTGGTTCTTATCTTGCCATTGATTTTTTTTATTCTATCCTTTATTTGCTGAAAGGTATTATTATCATTTTCCTGAAAAGATATAATATAATTACTGCCAACGATCATGCTGATCTGCTCAAATTCTATATTTTTGCTCTGCTCAAAATAATGAATCATTTTAAGAACAATATATACATAATCCTTATTTTCTTCTAACTTCGGGCGTTGATCATTGTTTACAATATCCTCCATAACAAGTGGATGAATTTTAAATTTATTGCCGATTTTCTCTATAATATCAACGATATGAATGCCACTTATATGTATCCAATTAACATCCGCAATACACTCATGACTTAATAATTCGCCTACATTGCTAAATTGCTGCTCAGTCCAGTCATCAGTACTGTAACACATCATGGATATTTGTATTTTTTCACTGCGCATTGCGCCGATATGTAACAGCGTACCTGGCGGCATACCCACTTTCTTGGTATTATGTTTATGTTTTCCTGGCAACAACATCACCTCACATCTTCTGTATGATCACTACCAGATTGGGCCTCCGTCTTTATATATTTGTCATGTATCTGAGCCGAAGTCATAATAATATCACGGGGCTTGCTACCTATATTAGGCCCAATAATTTTCATTTCTTCCATAGTATCAATCAATCGTGATGCTCTGGTATAACCAATACGAAACTTGCGCTGTAGCATGGAAGCAGATGCCTGATTTGTGTCCATTATCATCTTGATAGCGTCTTCAAATAGTTCATCTTCAAACACACTGGTTTTTTTTTCTTCTTTACTAGCCCCTTCACAAGCAGTGATTCCGTCTAGATATTCAGGCGGCGCCACTTGCTTCTTTATATACTCAGTCAGTTGTTCTACCTCACTGTCAGCAATAAAGGCCCCTTGTACCCTGAGAGGCTTCGGCATTCCAATAGGGTAGAATAGCATATCACCTTTACCTAAGAGTTTTTCGGCACCAGCCATATCGAGAATTGTCCGCGAATCGATTTGTGACGATACGGCAAAGGAAATTCTCGATGGTACATTGGCCTTAATTAGACCTGTAATGACATCGACTGATGGCCGCTGGGTAGCTAAAACCATATGAATACCTGACGCCCTGGCTTTCTGGGCTAAACGGATAATAGCATCCTCCACATCCACGGGCGCAGCCATCATTAAGTCCGCCAGTTCATCAATGATAATCATAATATAGGGTATTTTTTCACCATTGGCACCTTCGCCTTTGGAGAACTGCTCAATCATTTCATTATATCTACCAATATCCCGCACCCCAGCAGCAGCAAACAGTTCATACCTACGCTCCATCTCCTGCACAGCCCACCGTAGAGCTGAAGCCGCTTTCTTTGCATCGGTAACGACAGGTGTCAATAGATGAGGTAAGCCATTATAACTCGTTAATTCTACTACTTTAGGGTCAATTAAGATGAGCCGTACTTCCTGAGGAGTGGCTTTAAATAAAATACTGGTCAGTAATGTATTAATGCAGACACTTTTACCTGAACCAGTTGAACCTGCTACGAGTAAGTGAGGCATTTTACCCAAATCAGCAGTAACAGTCTTACCGGCAATATCCTTACCTAAAGCTACCACCAATTTTGACGTTGATTGTAAAAATTCATCACTTTCTAAAACATCCCGCAGTGGCACGCTTAAAGTCACTTTATTGGGAACCTCAATACCAATAGCTGCTTTACCTGGAATGGGTGCTTCAATCCGCACTCCTGATGCTGCTAAACTTAATGCTATATCATCTGCCAAATTAACAATTTTACTCACCTTAACTCCAGGTGCTGGCTCTACCTCATAACGCGTGACAGTCGGACCCTGACTAATATGAATAATTTTAGCTTTCACATTAAAACTTTCTAATGTCTTCTCGAGAATTCTCGCATTATTTGCGACTTCCTTGGCTAGTTTACCATCTGTCGGAACAATTGTTTTTTTCAATAATGATAATGGTGGTAACACATAACCTGCTACTTGTGTATTTTGTGGTTGCAACATACAGCCATCATCTGTAGCTTTAGTATGACTAGACTGCTTTATCTTACAGCTCGCAATAGGCTCTCTTGCTAGGTGGGTGGTTTCTTCTAGTTGGGCTCTAGAGCGGACTTCGGTTTGTTCTTGTAGTGCAGCCTGTTCTAATAATTTATCCATCAAAGGATTATCAGTAACGGTTACTGATTGCTCTACCGCTACTGCCAATTCTTCAGCTAGTTGTTCATTTTTTAATACTTTTTCAGCAAAGCGGCGGTCTTTTTCTTGATTGTAAATTTTTCCAACTTTCTCAAATTGTTCATAGGCCGTAGATAATCCTTGTTGCGCTTGATCGCGGGCTGTTAAAAATGTCCGATATAAAGACCAAGTAGTAGCCATTAAAATACTACATATACAAGAAGCCAATAACAATATTAATGTTCCATAAAATCCGAAAAATTTACGTAATATAAAAAGTAGCATCCCACCAACGAGACCACCACCATTGATTAAACTCTCGGGCATAATTTCATTATTTTCAAGAATAAAAAAATGATGTATGAGGCCCAGTACTGAAATATATAATAAGGCCAAGCCCCAGAAACGAACGCTATAGACAATGCCTTGATCTGTTTTTATATAAAACACACCTATAATTATCATTAATAAAGGGATGACAATGGCTCCCAAGCCAAAAGAATAATTTAAGAATTTAGATATATATCCCCCTACGGAGCCAGTATTAAAATTAAGCAAACTAAATATAGAAATAATACCTGCTGCTAAGAGGAAAATACCTACTATTTCAGAGCTAAGGCGTGGATTTATCGTACTTTGCGTTTTTGCCTTTGCCTTATTTTTAGAATTTCGTCTAGACAATCCTTACCACCCAATTTCCATTTATTTATTATTAACATGATTATACCATTTTTAAAAGCAACTTCACAAATATTTCAAAAACATATGTTTGTTTACTAAACCGATCATCTCTTTTCTGGATAGTAACGATTAGAAGGGCACTGACTACTGTTTACTATATGATAGGTACAATCATTGCAACATTATCTACTTGACAATATTTTTAAATCAAATATAATAAAAATATTACAACTTTACACTTATTATTTTCAATCCCTCTTGAGCTGCAAGGGTGTTAGTGCTAGAGATACCTCTTGCCCCTTATAGTGGCAGGAGTTTTTTTTTGATATTAAAGGAGGATTTCTTATGCGTAGTGATAATGTAAAAAAAGGATCAACTCGGGCAGCCCACCGCTCACTCTTTTATGCCATGGGCTATACAAAAGAGGAGCTTGATAAGCCCTTAATCGGAATTGTAAACTCATTTAATGAAATTATTCCAGGACATATCCATCTGAGAGATATTGCCCAAGCTGCTAAACTGGGAGTGGCTTCAGCGGGTGGCACGCCCATGGAATTTCCTGCTATCGGTGTCTGTGATGGTATCGCCATGGGTCATAAAGGTATGAATTTTTCCTTAGCTAGTCGGGAACTCATTGCTGATTCTATTGAAGCAGTCGCCAGCGCTCACGCCTTTGACGGTCTGGTCCTAATCCCTAACTGTGATAAAGTCGTTCCTGGTATGCTAATGGCTGCTGCTCGGCTTAATATCCCCTGCGTAGTGGTGAGTGGTGGTCCAATGCTAGCCGGCCGATATCAAAGTAAAGATATCAGTGTCAGTACGATGTTTGAAGCAGCTGGTAAATATGAAAGCGGCAAAATAAATGCTGATGAACTAGATGACATGGAACAAGCGGCCTGTGCTAGCTGCGGCTCATGTGCTGGGCTTTTTACTGCCAACTCCATGAACTGCCTCACTGAGGCTTTAGGTATGGGGCTCCCTGGTAATGGCACCATCCCAGCTGCTTATTTAGGAGCGCGTAAAAAACTGGCCAAACAAGCTGGCGCTGCCATTATGAATTTGATAGAAAATGACATAAAGCCAAGAGATATTATGACCCTTAAGGCTTTTGAGAATGCAATTACTGTCGACATGGGTATTGGTGGTTCATCAAATACGGTTCTTCATCTATTAGCCATTGCTAATGAAGCTGAAGTTGAATTACCCCTATCACTCTTCGAAACACGAAGTGCTAAAACACCTTATATTACAAAACTCAGTCCAAGTGGCTCCCATCATATGCAGGATTTAGATGAAGCTGGTGGCATTAGTGCTGTTATGAAAGAACTTGCTACCATCGGTATTATCCATACGGATGTACTAACAGTAACTGGCCTCCTATCAGAACGAATTAAGAACACGCGCATTACTCGGCCCGATGTGATCCATACAGCGCAAAATCCTTATCGAAAAACTGGCGGTATTGCCGTTCTTGGGGGAAATCTTGCTCCTGACAATTGTATTGTCAAAGAAAGTGCTGTGGAAGAAGATATGCTTGTTTTTGAAGGTCCAGCCCATGTTTTTGATTCTGAAGAACAAGTCATTGAAGCTCTACTTGCTAAACAAGTACAAAGCGGATCCGTTGTTGTTATTCGTTATGAAGGACCAAAGGGCGGTCCTGGCATGAAAGAAATGCTTAATCCTACAGCTATTATTACTGGTATGGGCCTAAAAGTAGCCCTCCTGACAGATGGCCGTTTTAGCGGTGCCACGCGCGGGGCCTGTATTGGTCATGTCGCTCCTGAAGCCATGGACGGCGGTCCCATTGCTTTAGTAGAAAACGGTGATATTATTAGTATTAATATTCCAAAGCGTACTCTAATACTAAAGGTTAGCGATGAAGAGCTGATTCAGCGCCGCACAGCATGGGTACAACCTGAGCCAAAAGTAAAAAAAGGCTATCTTGCCCGCTATGCCAAACTCGTTACATCATCCAGCAAAGGCGCTGTTCTTAAATAATCACGTCTCGGATAAAGAAGCACAACATATTTTTTTGATATGTTGTGCTTCTTTTGTTATGTCTATATTTATCATTTTAATCCTTAGCTACTAGTTTACCATTCTGTCTGGATACCCAAATCAGCTTTTTCCTGTGATTGACCAATCTTAAACACTTTATATACAATGTAAAGGCCAGCGTACCAAACAGGGGCAACATATAAACCGACTAGATTGTCATGATCGTAGCCCATACCCAAGGTAACAGCTAGCATAAATGCGCCTACCATATAATTGGCATATGGATAAAAGGGCATTGGATATTTTAGATTGGCAATTTGTTCATTACTCAAACTTTTCCGCCATTTATATTGAATAAACATGATAAGAGACCAAGTCCACATGCAACCCGTTGTCGTAATAGCTGACATGTAGTAAAACACGCTATCAGGAGCTATATAGTTAAAATAAACACCGACTAGACAAACCCCGCCAGAAAACAGAACACCATTGGCAGGAACTTGATTACTAGAGAGTTTGCCCAAGAAGGCAGGTGCTTCATTTCTGAGTGCTAGGCCATATAGCATACGACCGCATACATACATACAGCTATTGAGGCAGGAAGCTGCCGAAGATAAAATTACAAAATTTACAATTGAGGCAGCATAAGGAATACCTGCTTTTTCGAAGATCATTACAAAAGGGCTAATACCTTTGGGCAAAGTATCATAAGGGAATATCGAGAGTATCGCTACCATCGAACCAACATAGAAAATCAATACTCGCCAGAATACTTTATCAATAGCAGATTTCAGCGAGCGCTCAGGATCAGCAGCTTCACCAGCGGTAATCCCAATCAGTTCAACCCCTGAGTAAGCAAATACAACCATGACTAAAGCCATGGAGACACCCGTCCAACCAAATGGCATAAACCCACCATGAACCCACAGGTTAGAAAAGCCAATTGCTACACCATCATTACCAAATCCGAGGAGTATCATTGCAAAGCCAACGATTAACATGGCTATAATGGTTATCACTTTAATTAAGGCGAACCAGAATTCAACTTCACCATAATATTTTACAGCAATTAAATTTATTACAATAATAAAAGCCAAGCAAATCAAGGCTGGAATCCATTGCTCAATATCCGGTGACCAATATCTCATATATAGACCTACCGCAGAAATTTCGGCCATGCCTAAAACAACCCATTGATACCAATAAGTCCACCCCGTAAAAAAGGATATTAACGGTCCACAAAAAACTCGAGCATAGCCAGCAAAAGATGCAGAAACCGGATGTTCGACAGCAACTTCACCAAGGGCGCGTAGTACGAAATACATAACGATACCACCAATAGCATAGGCCAAAGTGAGAGCTGGTCCTGCCATTTTACTTGCCTGGGCAGAGCCCATAAACAGAGCAACACCAATAACACCACCGATGGCAATTAGCTGAATATGCCTGTCTTTGAGATCTTTTTTTAAGTTTTCTTTTTTAAAATGTAGGGTTTGTTCTTTCATAGAGGTTTTCCTCCTTTTTTTATAAAAAAAGCGCATGTCAACAACTTTACCCATTGTCGACAAGCGCCTTTGCTTGCAATTATTTTATTATATGATATTAGCCTTCTGAAGCAGCTCGCAGGATACTTTGTTCTAAAACCGTAAGCCCACGATCGAGTTGTTCATCCGTAACTACTAACGGAATTAACAAGCGAATTACATTACTAAAAATACCAGCACTTATGAGCATTACGCCTTGTTCTAGACAATATTTCACTACCTTGCTCGTAATGTCCTTAGCTGGTTCTTTGGTTTGTCGGTCTGTGACCAGTTCAATCCCAATCATCGAGCCAATTCCCCTCACGTCACCAATCACGCTACATTTTTCCTGCAGTGCTTCAAGTCTCTTCATGGTTGTGCGGCCAATTTCTGCAGCTCGATTACAAAGCTTGCTCTCTTCAATAAATTTTATGGTCGCCAGACCTGCAACGCAAGCCAATGGATTTCCACCATAAGTTCCGCCAATATTGCCAGCATCCGGAGCATCCATATACTGAGCCTTACCTGTTACAGCACTGAGAGGCATACCAGCAGCGATTGATTTGGCTGTCGTCATTAAATCCGGTTCTACACCCCAGTTTTCAATGGCGAACATTTTTCCGGTGCGGCCAAAGCCACTTTGCACCTCATCAGCAATGAACAAAATTCCCTTGCTTTCACAAATAGCCTTAAGACCTGGCAAAAATTCTGGTGGCGGTACGATAAAACCACCTTCGCCCTGGACTGGTTCAATAATCATAGCGGCAATGTGCTCAGCATCAATTTCCGCCGTAAAGAATCGTTCAAAATTTTCCAAACAATGCATACCACAGCCTGGATAGTTAGAGCGATAATGACAACGATAGCAATATGCAGACGGTACCTTATATGTCTCTGGTGCAAAAGGTCCAAAACCATATTTGTAAGGCTTTACTTTACTGGTCAGACTCATTGTCATAAAAGTCCGACCGTGAAATGCACCTTCAAAAGATATAATCCCTGTTCTTTTCGTAGCATGGCGAGCTATTTTTACGGCATTTTCTACGGCCTCTGCACCACTATTGGCAAACATGGTCTTTTTGAGAGACAAACCTGGCATGAGTAAATTCATTTTTTCTGCCAGCTCTACATAAGGTTCATACATGCCGATGGCAAAGAAAGAATGAAGTAATTTTTCTGCCTGTTGTTGTATGGCTTTGACTACTGGCTCTGGGCAATGCCCAACATTCAAGACTCCTACACCCGCATAAAAATCAAGATATTCTCTGCCTTCGACATCGGTAATGACAGCTCCACTCGCCTTTTCGACAAAAACTCCTGTGGAATTGGCTATCCCTCTGGCAACTGCATTGTTTTTTCTTTGTATTAATTGTTCTGTTTTGCTTGTTGTATGACTCATTTTAAACTTCCTCCCCCTCATCGTTATTAAATATAAAAGCGCCGAATATACCCCTTAAGATATACATTCAGCGCCATTGCTAAATTTTCTTATTCATCTATAATCAAATATTATCAGATATACCTCAGTGCGTCTATGTGAATACATCATAAAAGATATTACAGTCTTTTGTGATGTATTTACTTTTATCTTCTTAAGTCACTCGGAAAAATCTCACTCATCATTTGTTTACCGACAATCACTCCTAACTGAAGGGTCAGGCGATCATAAGGATCATCTAAATTTCTACCTGTGATTTCCTCAATCTTTTTCAACCGATAATCAAGGGTATTACGATGGACAAATAAACGTTTAGCCGTTTTCGCAGCATTACAATTTTCCTCAAAATATACAAATAAGCTAGCTACCATATCCATGTGATGCTTATTATCATAGCGATTGAGGGGATCAATCACTTCCTGGTAATACATCAATAGTTTGTCAGGCTCAATCTCAAATAACAACTTATATATGCCTAGTTGCTCATAGGCATATATAAGTCTCGAACCTGTCTTGAGCTCTGCAAAACGCAGTACTTTAATAGCCTGAAGATAACTTTGTCTAGCAGCCTGCAAACTTTCAAATCTACCGCCTAGACCTACAGTAGCAGCTAAACCCGGCATTTTATCAGCAAGCTTTTCTAGCACTTCAGACAAAATTGTCATATTTTGATGTGCCCCTGTGCTCTCATTTTCATAAGGCATTAGTAATATAACATCATCAGCCCACAACATCTGCAAAATTTTTCTACCATGTATAGTCAATACCTCGCGGATAATTTGTTCTAAACGGAGTTTAAGGGCGATCAAAGCCTTTTCATCTTTTGCCTTTTGCCCTTGTAAAAATTCAGTTAGGCAGCTAGGACTTATAATAGCTACCTGATGTGGGATGGCCAAATCATATCCATAGTACGCTGCCCGCTGAATGAGTATTTCAGGATTTTCTAAGGGACAAAGTAGCAGTTGTTCTAAAAAATCCTTTACAGATCGTTGTTCTGTTTGTTTCATGACAATATGACTGCAGATCTCCCGCGTTACTTCGATGAGTTTGACCTCCCACGGTAATTCAAAAATAGGAAAATCAGCTTGATCTGCCAGACTGATCACTTCAGGCGGAACTTCCTTAATATAAGGACCAATATTCACAATGAGCCCAGCTAATTTTTTTTTTATAATTCCCCGGACAATATCCTTTAGCTTATCTATATCACCGTTCAGTCCGATACCAGTAATAATCAGAAGTTCGCCACCTTGCACCCATGGGATAACGTCAGGCAAATCAAGAAAATGTACCCAGCGCACCAATCGGTCTAGTCCTGACTTGCCAGCCACAATCGTAAGTTTGGTCAGAGAAGGTAATGTGATGATTTCGCGGCAACTGATCATAAATGGCCTCCTCATCTCGGTTTAAAATAGGCTATCTATTTAAAATTTAAAAACGATTAATTTTTCTTCCGTCATTTCTTTCACAGCATACTGTGGACCCTCTCTGCCAATACCACTTTCCTTGATGCCTCCATAAGGCATATTATCGGTTCTGAAAGTGGCACCATCATTGATAATCACCCCACCGGTTTCAATCTTCATGGCACATAATCTTGCCACATCTAGGCAATTGGTAAATACACCAGCTTGTAGCCCATAGATAGAATCATTAACCAGATCAATGGCTTCCTGAATGGTATCATAAGGTATGATGGAAAAAATAGGAGCAAAGGCTTCCATACATACAATCTTCATATCAGCCTGTACATCTGTGACAATAGTGGGCTCATACCAAGCGCCCTGGCGTTTTCCGCCTGTTAGTATCCTAGCTCCTTTTGCATGGGCCTCACTCATCCATTCTTCTATTCTTGTCGCCTCCTGCTCGCTAATCATGGGGCCAATGTCAGTAGCAGCATCAAGAGGATCACCCATCACTATTGTTTGTGTATAGGCTACTGCGTGATCACAAAAGGCTTGGTAAACACTGCGATGAACGTATACTCTCTGGCAAGATATGCAAACTTGGCCAGCATTAGCAAAAGCATGCTTAGCACACAGCACTGCTGTTGCTTCAATATCCGCATCATGATGTACAATATTGGCCGAATTTGATCCTAATTCAAGAGCCACACGACGAAATCCTGCATTTTTCATTAACTGTTTTCCCACAGCTGGACTCCCTGTAAAACTATAAAAATTAATCCGCTGTTCTTCTGTCAAAAATTTGCCAAGTTTGGAACCTGCTCCTGTTAACAAATTTAGGTAACCATTAGGTAATCCTGCTTCTGCAAAAATTTCACACAGCAGCACTGCCGATAAGGGAGTCATCGTGGCTGGCTTATATACTACGGAATTGCCAGCGGCGAGAGCGGGCCCAATTTTATGACATGCTAAATTAAGAGGGAAATTAAAGGGAGTAATGGCGCAAACAATTCCCACAGGCATCCGCATGGTAAAAGCTAAACGGTTGTCGCAGCCTGGTGCTCCCGCTAGAGGCACCATTTCACCCGTCATTCGTTTTGCTTCCTCAGCAGAAAGAATTAGGGTTTGCTGTGCTCTAGCCACTTCCCCCATTGCTTCCTTAATGGGCTTTCCTACTTCTTCAGACAAGAATGTCGCCATTTTCTTCTGATTCGTCATAAGAAGCTGACTGGCCTTCATTAATATTTCATAACGCTGATATGGCTCTATTTTAATGCTCTTAAAAGCTTTTTCGGCAGCATCAACAGCAGCCTTTACCTCAGATTCACCAGCCACGGAAATAAAAGCACTCTCCTTACCTGTTGCCTTGTTCATTACACCAATTTTTTCATCTGTTACAATCCATTTTCCATCAATCAATAAACCATATTCTTTCATGTTACTACCTCCATATTAAAATTTTTAGATTTCGCCGCATTAGGGCGATGTAAATAGTTAACTCGCCTTATACAAACTGAAAGTTTTAGTTTGTATAAAAAAAGACTGGAAAATCATGCCTGTATGATACATACACATGATTTTTCAGTCGCCATTGACGAATTATCTCTTACAGAAATTCTTCTTATTATTTAGAATAACAGACTTTCAAAAGCCAGTCAATACAAAACCATTGTGAGGTATTCATAATGGTTTTATATTTTTTTATGCATAATTCACATATAGATAGATTGTTAAATATCTAAATTCTTTACATCATGAGCATGATCTTCAATAAATTTCCGTCTAGGTTCTACTTTATCTCCCATGAGGATGGAGAACATTTCATCAGCAGCCAAGGCATCACCAAGCTCCACCTGAAGAATCGTCCTGCCTTCAGGGTTCATCGTCGTTTCCCACAACTGATCAGGATTCATCTCACCAAGACCTTTATAACGCTGTACATTAATATTATCTCGACCAATGCGAGCTAATAATCTACTCATTTCATCATCACTGTATAAGTACCAGCTCTCACGCCCTTTTTTTATTAGATATAAAGGTGGCTGAGCGATATAAATACGACCTGCTTCAATAAGCGGCTTCATATAGCGATAAAAGAAGGTTAATAGCAATGTACGAATATGAGCACCATCCACGTCAGCATCTGTCATAATGATGATTTTGCCATAACGACTTTTTTCTAAATCAAAGTCTTCAGCAATACCATTGCCGAAAGCAGTAATCATAATCCGAATTTCTTCGTTATTAAGGATTTTATCTAGACGAGCCTTTTCTACATTTAGAATTTTACCTCTAAGAGGCAAAATAGCCTGAAAACGACGATCTCGACCTTGTTTTGCAGAGCCACCTGCCGAGTCACCCTCAACAAGATAAATCTCGGTTTGCATTGGATCTTTCATCGAGCAATCTGCGAGTTTACCAGGCAGTGCGCTTATTTCTAAGGCGTTCTTTCTGCGGGTAAGCTCTCGGGCCTTACGTGCTGCATCACGAGCGCGAGCAGACATTACAGATTTTTCAATTATTTTTTTAGCAATAGCTGGATTTTCCTCAAAAAACTCACTTAGCCTGTCAGAGAGGACGCCGTCTACAATCCCTCGCACTTCACTATTACCTAATTTTGTCTTAGTCTGTCCTTCAAATTGTGGTTCTTCAAGTTTTAGACTAATAACAGCCGTTAAACCTTCTCTTACGTCTTCACCACTCAGATTTTCATCATTGTCTTTTATTACATTTAATTTACGGGCATAATCATTCACTGTGCGTGTCAAAGCAATTTTAAAACCACTTAAATGAGTACCGCCCTCTATGGTATTTATATTATTTACAAAAGTAAATATATTTTCTACATAACTTTCATTGTATTGTAAGGCTATTTCTACAATACTGGTATTTTTTGAGCCTAAAACATAAATAGGTACTGCATGTAATACTGTTTTATTCTTATTCAAATGCTCAACAAAAGAACAAATTCCGCCTTCGTAAAAAAAGGTTTCTTCTATGTCCGTGCGTTCATCTTTCAACATAATTGTAATACCTTTATTTAAGAAAGCCATTTCTCGCATACGTTGTTTTATAGTATCAAAACTATATACTGTCTCTTCAAAAATTTCTGTATCTGGTTTGAATGTAACTTTAGTACCTGTTTCTTGTGTTTCACCAATGACTTGTAGCTGACGCACAGTATAGCCGCGTTCAAAACGAATATTATGGATTTTACCATTTTGTTTGACTTCTACTTCTAGGTAAGAGCTAAGGGCATTCACCACAGATATACCTACACCATGAAGTCCGCCAGATACTTTATAACCGCCACCGCCAAATTTACCACCAGCATGTAAAATGGTGAGCACTACTTCTACAGCAGGCTTACCGGTTTCATGCATACCAACTGGAATACCACGTCCATTATCAGAAACAACAATACTATTATCATGGCAAATAGTGACATTGATTTTATTACAATGTCCAGCAAGCGCCTCATCAATACTATTATCAACTACTTCATAAACCAAATGATGTAGTCCTCTAGCAGAAGTACTACCTATATACATACCTGGACGTTTACGGACAGCTTCTAAGCCTTCTAATACTTGTATCTGCGCAGCTCCATAATTACCATTTACTGTTATATCTTGTTCAATACTCATTATTAACCTCCAACCTAAAATCAACTATATATATATATATATGTATCGTTATACATGTAATACGGAATGAGAAACTATAAAATTGTTAGCTCTTTTTTTTAATGTTAATGATGAAATAGCTGATAAATATACTATTTTATTAGTAATTATAAAACTCTTGGCATTTTTTTCTGAAATATCAATAATTTTTTTTTCATCATGCATTTTATTCAAGAATTCTTTATTAATACTTGATTTTTCTAATTTCATATCAGTAATGGCAATAACATCACTGAGCGGAATAACCATATCAGCGCCTAGATGTAAAAACATTACTTTCTCCTCCTAAATTTATCTAATGTTTTATTGATAACGGCCTCATTAATAGCTTCAATTTTAGCTCCTGTAGTTAACATAATGAAAATCATTATGTTAAATTTATCATTATCGCCATCCTGAATTGCTCTGCCAATAGAGGATACTAAGGTATATTTAGCTTGATGGAACTCTTCGTCAGTACAAGGTATATGCTCATTTAATTCATTATGATGTATCCAAGGAATTTCTTTTAAAGTACCTATAATATTGGTGATTACTTTATGTTTTTTAGTAAGCTTGCACACACTACAATGGTTATTATCTGGTGGACATAAAACAGTACAACTGGCACATTGGTGCCAGTTATTCTGTTTTTGTAATTTTTTTAAAGCAAAATCTTTACGCATAACGCGTAATATTTTTTGCTTCAAATATTTATCATGAACAGGCAAGGCTATATCATGAATGATCTGTATCTCAGACTCATCTAACTTTACTTTACTTAATTTATATTTTTGGTTGGGCTGAACATCACTCTCAATGTTTTCTTGATTCTGGCAATCTTGCAAATATCCTGCTTTAAATCGAATATCTAAAATGATCTTTTCGCCAATAAAGTTATTTATTTTATCCATAATACTGTCTTTCATCATAGATAAATGATGACACCATACTGAATTATTTACACCAATCACTAATATTCCGCTTTGCACTATAACTGGATAAGCACGGGCGCTAATATCATCACCGACAATTTTCTTCCAATGTACAATCACTGATTGAGCATTGTATTTTTGTTGTAGACCCATATTTTTAATCGTCATTGGTAAGAGGTCTGCCATTCTTTGCATATTATTCACTCCATAATAGTACCGTTTACTACTTGGTGAAATTCCCCAAATTCATTATTAGGAAAATACTTTTTCTCAGTTGCGGTAATAAATGTCTGTATGCGATCTTGAATAAATGTGATTAAGTGTTCGCGGCGAGAAGCATCAAGTTCACTCATTACATCATCGAGTAATAAAACCGGATACTCCCCTGTTTCAGATTTAATAAATTCAAGCTCAGCTAATTTTAAAGCCAGTACACCTGTACGTTGCTGACCTTGAGAGCCAAATGTCCTCAAATTAATACCATTCACGGACAAAATCAAATCATCTCGATGAGGGCCTACGCTGGTACTACCACGCCAAATATCATTTTGTCGTAATTCTACTAACTTGAGTCGATATTCTTCAGCTAGATTGTCTATATCTTTTCCATCTATGCCATGTTTATGATAAACAACTGTTAAGTTTTCTTTATTATTTGTTATTTTACGATGCATCAAATTTGCTAACATCGCGAGCTTTTGAATTGCAATGTGCCTTTTTTTAACAATTTGACTACCCACTATTGCTAACTGTTCATCCCAGGCATCAAGCATTTCAGGTTTATCTTTTTGCTCTCTGATCTTTTTGAGCAGTGTATTGCGTTGGGATACAATACGGTTATATTTCAATAATTGCTGATAATATGGAGGACTGATTTGTGATATTTCTATATCTAAGAACCGTCTACGCATCGTGGGCATACCTTTTATCAGCATTAAATCTTCAGGAGAAAATAATACAACATTTAATAAACCGATTAATTCCTTGGGTTTTATTGTATAACTATTGGTTATAATTTCTTTTTTTTGATTGGTATTAAACTTAAATAATAAACTATTTTCAATATTTAAGCGAGAAAAAAATATGCTAATACTAGCGCTGTCTTGCTGCCAACGAATAAGTTCAGCATCAGTGTTTGTTCGATGAGAATGCCCCATGGCAGCATAATAAATTGCTTCTAAGATATTTGTTTTACCTTGGCCATTTTCACCAATAAAAATATTTATACTATGGGTAAAAGTTAAAGTAAGGTTTATATAATTGCGAAAATTTCGGAGTATTATTTTATTTACTTTCATCTTGACACCTTTTATTCAGCCATAACTTTCCATATTCCCATATCTTTAATTTCAATAATATCACCAATATTAATTTTCTTACGACGCTCATGGACTTTTATTCCATTTATGGTAATTAAACCATCGTCAATAAATAATCTGACTTGACCGCCTGTATCTGCAATGCCAGCCCATTTTAACAATTGGTCTAATTTTATTGTTGGTGTTGTTATTTCGATAATTTCCATTTAATTTATCCTCACAGGTGTAATGATATAGTTATATGTTTCATCATCAGTAGGTCTAATACTTGCTGGGCTAAGAGGGGTATTGAGTGAAAATATTAGCTGCTCACTTGTAATATTTTTTAAAATATCAGTCACGTATCTAGCATTAAAAGCAATTTCTATTTCATTGCCTTTCATGACGATTGCAACAGTTTCACATGCTTTACCGATATCAGGGTTGTTAGATGTAATAATAACACAATCATTTTTAAAAGCCAATTTAATAATATTATAATCCGTATCTCGAGCAAGTAGTGAGACACGTTCAACAGCATCCATAAAGTCATCCGTTTTAATGGTTATGGTCGTGGCAAAGGTTGGAGGAATTACTTTATTATAATCAGGAAAATTTCCTTCAATAAGACGAGATAAAATATATACGTTGTCAAAGGCAAAAGAAACATGATTTTTTTGATAATAAATAGTCACATCCATTGGGATATCTGAAATCATAACACGTGCTAATTCGTTTAAAATCTTAGCTGGAATAATCATTTTAACAGTATTAATATTATGACCAATATGATCTTTTTTTATGGCGATACGATGAGTATTCGTGGCTGCCATTGTAATATTATGTTGATCAACTTCTAATAAACCACCAGTAAAGATAGGTTTAGATTCATCATTAGCACAGGCAAAGACTGTTTTTTTGATAAGTTCCCGCAATATATTATCTTTTACTATTAATATCGTATCACTCGTGGGTTTATTAAGTACTGGAAATTCTTCCGCTGGCAAACTTAATAAATTAAATTGTGCTTGGTTAGAAGTAATTTTAATGGTTCTATCTTCGAGCGAAGAAGCGATCTCAATGTTTTCTCCAGGCAGCTTACGTATTATTTCTTGAAAATAACGACCAGATAAAACAATATCACCAGGTTCTTCGACAAGAGCATCTATTGTACAACTAATACCAATTTCATAATTAGTAGCTTGTAATTCTAGTGTTGTACCTTTTGCTGATAAATAGATACCTGTTAGTATGGGCATTGGAGTTTTAGTGGCAATTGCCTTCTGTACAGTTTGTATTGCATGATTTAATAGATCTTTTGTACAAGAAATTCTCATTTTTTGACCTCCAGACGGTATATTAGTACTAAAAGATTTTTATTTTAATAAAATAGTCGTAATAGTAGTAGGGGCTGTAGATATGTTAATAAAGGGAGTCAAGCCTTGTCGAATAATAGAGAGTGCTGTTAATAAGTTGTCAGTAACTAGTATGGTAGTTATCCACAAATCCACAGGTTTTTAGTGGAAAAAAGTTAATAACAAATAGTCTACAGGTAAGCCCTAAGGTTATTAACAGAGATATACACTATTTATGTCGATAACAATGCTTTTTGTTAGTAAAACAGCGGATTGAGTGGTACTTAGACAGTCAAATTACTTAAGTATTTTCTATTTTTTTGATTAATTCTTTAATAGTATTACTTAATTTTACATCTTCATTACGTTCACGGCCTATTTTTTCACAGGCATGAATCACTGTCGTATGGTCACGGCCGCCAAACATTTCTCCTAGACGTGGCAATGAAGTTTCAGTTAATTCTCTGGCTAAATACATAGCAATTTGCCTTGGATAAGATACATTTCGTGTACGTCTTTTGGCCAATAATTCATCCACTTTAAGTTTGAAATAGGAGGCTATAATTTCTTGAATCAGTTCAACGGTAACTTGTTTAGGTTTACCTTGGGGGAAGATATCTTTTAATGCTTCTGTTGCTAAATCAATATCAACTGTCTGATTTGTAAGTGAGGCGTACGCAATGACACGGATAAAAGCACCTTCTAGTTCACGAATATTATTATCAATACGACTGGCGATATAGACCATAACATCGTTTGGTACATTTAAATGATCCATCATTGCTTTTTTGCGCAAAATAGCAATTCGTGTTTCTAAATCAGGAGGTTGAATATCAGTAATAAGTCCCCATTCGAAGCGTGAACGCAGGCGGTCTTCTAATGTTTGAATTTCGCGGGGGGGCCTGTCACTGGACATGATAATTTGTTTGTTGGCTTCATGGAGTGTATTAAAGGTGTGGAAGAATTCCTCTTGTGTATGTTCTTTTTTTGACAAAAATTGAATATCGTCAACTAATAATACGTCAATATTACGATATTTTTGTCTGAAACTTTCTGGATTACCATCACGAATGGAATTAATTAATTCATTTGTAAATTTTTCACTGGAAATGTAGAGTAGCTTAAGTTTTGGGTGGTTTTGTAAAATTCGATGGCCAATTGCATGCATCAGATGGGTTTTTCCAAGACCAACACCACCATAGATAAAGAAAGGGTTATAAGCATTAGCGGGTGCTTCAGCAACGGCCAATGACGCAGCATGAGCGAGGCGATTAGAATTACCAATAACAAATGTTTCAAAAATATATTTAGGATTGAGTACTGCCATTGAATCATCTGCTGTAGTGAGTTGTAAGGATAATTTTTGTTCGGAGTCAGGGGAGGGTTTATATATTTGGGATTGAGTCGCATTTCGCATGGTTAATTGCGTGCGAGTGAGTATTTTAGCCTTTTCTGGTTGGAGAAAATTTTCAGGTATATTTTCGATTTGAACTGTGCTAGCTACTTGTCCTTCACTTTTATCATTTTTATTAATTTGATCTTCTATATCTAAATTAGTAAATATGACATCCAAAGGTTTATTGGTGATGTAATGGACGGTAGATAAAATAATAGGTAGGTATCTAGATTCAAGCCATTCTTTTATAATTTGCTTAGGTGTACCGATTTCTAGGGTGGTTTCAGTTAAATTTAAAGGGATAGTTGGTCTTAGCCAGGTATCAATCATCAGTTTGGATAATTCTTGTTCTAGTTTTTTTAATACCTGTTCCCACACTATTGTTGCTTGTAGGGTGTCCATACATTCAATCCTTTCTGGTTTACAAATAATAAATAGTTATATCTAGATGGGAAGGAAATAAATTGAGAAAAGGTTAGAGTGTAGAGGTAGTAGGTTTAGCGTTAATACTATTTTTATACGTTACAAATAAAAATATCAACAGAAATTGTAAACAGGCGGGCAAGTTATCCACATAGTTATCAACAAATGTTAATAACTATATTCAATAAAAAGTTTTTAGCGAAAAAAAAATACAGGAGTGAGGGGGGAGAATATTTCCCAGTCGTGTATTTATCAGTTATAATAGAGTTATTATATATTGTGGATAAAGGTGTTAATAATTTGTTGAAAATGTGAATAACTTTAAAAATATATAGCTAATTAACATATAAACAAAGAGATGTGAATAACTTATTTATATTATATTAACAAAAACAGTACAAGTTATCAACAGGTTTTTATAAAAGAAAACATTAAGTTCAACAATTTATAAGTAAATTAGCTAAAAACATCGTAGCAATTTTCTTGACACTGGAGCTTTATCTAGTCTATAATGTTTAGTAGTTAAAAATAGGTATTTTAACTCAAAAGCTTTCGTATTTTAGCAAGGAGGTGTAAATAAATGAAACGTACTTATCAGCCAAACACATTATGGAGAAAAAGAACTCATGGCTTCCGTGAACGTATGAAAACTAGGGGTGGCCAATTGATTCTCAAGAAAAGACGTGCTAGAGGCAGAAGAAAATTATCTGCATAGTAGGTCCCTTGAAAGTGGCTTATTTTGTCCATATGGCGGGATGATGAACTGTGATATATAAGTTATCTAAACAAGGGATGTTGCACAAAAATAAAAAGTTTCAGGCTGTATACAAGTCAGGTAAATCTTATGCGAATCGCATGGTTGTACTCCATGTGCTGCCCAATGCTGACAATGTACGCCGAATCGGGTTTGCTGCAGGCAAAAAATTGGGTGGTGCAGTAGTACGCAACCGTGTCAAACGGTTGTTGCGTGATTCTTATCGCTTAAATCAATTCCAGCTCATTAATGGGATTGATTTAGTATTAGTGGGTAGACAAGCAGCCATCAAAGCCGATCGCATGGCTGTTGCCAAAGCTTTTTTAAATTTGTGTAATAAGGCAAAAATATTGGCAAAGTAGGTAGTTGGCAATGAAACAAATAACAATAATGATGATCAATTTTTATCGTTTATTTATTTCACCGCTTAAACCACCTACTTGCCGTTTTATGCCAACTTGTTCAGAATATGCATTACAGGCAATTGAAAAATATGGGATACGTCGCGGAGGAAGCATGGCAATAAAACGAATTTTACGTTGTCATCCATTTCATCCTGGCGGTTATGATCCTGTTTGATATATAATGTGTAATAAATTCCATTGATTACAGTCGAATGAATAAGCTGTTTATTATAAGCTGAATTTCAAATATTGTATTTATAAGAAAAACCTTAGTTGCCCATATTGGTTATTAAAAAAGTGTTGTATTTTTGATAACCTAAAAAATTGGTTTATACCAAATTAATATTGAGGACGTGAGATTTTGGTTTTGTTTGATTGGGCTATAGGTATTTTACAGGATTTACTAACCTTTTTTTATGGTATAACAGATTCTCTAGGCATGGCCAATTACGGTATAGCCATCATTTTGATTACTTTAATGATAAAATTAGTCTTATATCCATTAACCTTAAAGCAAGTTAGAGGTATGAAGGCAATGCAAGATTTGCAGCCTAAGATGAAAGCTTTGCAAGAAAAATACAAAGGAAATTCAGAAAAACTCAATAAGGAAATGGCTATTTTATATAAAGAATCAGGAGTAAATCCATTAGCGGGTTGTCTACCATTAGTAATTCAAATGCCTATCCTTATGGGGATTTTCTATGCTATTCGTGATTATCATTATGCGCATATGCCTAGTTTTTTGTGGATTACTGATTTGTCCGGACCGGATCACCTGTATGTATTACCGATATTATCAGCAGCTACTACTTATATTCAACAAAAGCAGACAAGCACTGATATGAATCAACAAGCTAAAATGATGATGAATATAATGCCAATATTCATCGGTTATATTAGTATTACTTTTCCTGCCGGTTTGGTATTGTATTGGGTAGTAAGTAATCTTTTTCAGATAACCCAACAGTGGTGGATGTACCGTGGTGCACCTCAAAAATAAGGGAGGCTCATTAACACGATGACTTCTATGGAAAGAACAGGTAAAACCATTGAAGAGGCGGTAGCTTTAGCTTTGAGTGAGCTCGAAGTGAGCATAGATCGTATTGATTATGAAGTGTTAGAAGCGCCAAGCAGAGGTTTTTTTGGATTTATTGGTACAAAATTAGCAAAAGTACGGGTGACCGTTAAGCCAATCGATCCGATCAAAGTAGCTCAGGATTTTTTGGAAAAGATTTTTAATTTAATGAAATTAGAAGTACAGATGGAAAAGATAGCAAAGCAAGATAATACTGTTTTTAATATTCGTGGTAATGATTTAGGAATATTAATTGGTAAACATGGCCAGACTTTGGATGCATTGCAATATTTGACTAATTTGACAGCCAATCGTGATTCACAAGGTAAGGTTCGAATTGTGCTTGATGTGGAAGATTACCGTCAACGTCGCGCTGAAACTTTGACTCGTTTGGCTTCTAGGTTAGCTGATAACGTAAGACGTCGCGGCGAAAAAGTGGTATTAGAACCGATGAGTTCGGGCGAACGTAAAATTATTCATATGGCTTTGCAGAATGATCAGCGGGTTGTTACCTATAGTGAGGGAGAAGAACCTTATCGTAAAGTTGTTATTGCTTTAAAAGATAAAAAATTTAATTAGCTAGGGTCTACATAACGAGCTATTTTAACGTAAAGAGATTCATATAGCAAAACCCAGTAATAATTAATTATTACTGGGTTTTGCTAGTAAAATCGGCATTATCATTTTTGAATTATATAAATAATCCTAGATGATGTGTGAGAAGATAGGTAAAGTTGTGGAAAAATAAGGAGGCGATATCGTGTTTGAGGGTGAGACTATTAGTGCAGTCGCTACGGCAGCGGGCGTGGGTGCTATTGGTATAGTTCGCATGAGTGGAAATAAAGCCATTGCGATAGTCAGTGAATTTTTTCAAGGTACTAAATGTAAAAAAATAGCGGATGTTGATTCTCAAAAAATGGCCTATGGACATATTGTAGATCCTGAAAGTCAAAAATCCGTTGATGAAGTATTAGTCCTTATTATGAGAGCACCTAGGTCATATACTAGAGAGGATGTTGTGGAAATTCATTGCCATGGGGGGGGAGTGCCCCTGCGGAAAATTTTAGAGCTAACAATAAGATATGGCGCCAGGCTTGCCGAACCTGGCGAATTTACAAAACGAGCTTTTCTTAATGGACGACTAGACTTGGCCCAGGCTGAAGCTGTCATTGATATTATTAGGGCAAAAACCGATGCATCATTACGTATGGCCTTAGGACATTTAGCAGGGGCATTATCAGAAAAAATTCGTATTTTACGGTATGATATTTTAGGAATGATTGCTAATTTAGAAGCCACTATCGATTTTCCAGAAGAAGATATTGAAGAACTAACGGCCCAAGAGGTTAAGACGGCAGTAGTCCTTGTACTGGTGGAACTTGATCATTTATTGGCAACAAAAGAGACCGGACGGATACTCAGGGAAGGACTGGAAACAGTTATTATTGGTAAACCTAATGTGGGTAAATCGAGTTTACTTAATGCGCTACTCAAAGAAAAAAGAGCTATAGTCACAGATGTACCAGGAACAACCAGAGATATTATTGAGGAATTTGTAAATATTCGGGGTATACCTCTAAAAATAGTGGATACAGCTGGTATCCGTGAAACTGCAGATATTGTTGAAAAATTAGGTGTGGAAAAGACTAGAGAATATATTGCTACAGCTGATTTAATACTTATACTGCTTGATGCATCAGTGCCGCTATCAGTAGAAGACAGAGAAGTATTAGAGTTACTCCCAGGAAGAGAGGCTATCGTACTGGTCAATAAAAGTGATTTGCCAATCCTTTTAAATATGGATGAAGTGTATACCTATATATCAAATCAACGGGTTATCAAAATATCAGTCCTAGAAAGTAGCGGTTTAATAGAATTAGAACAAGTTATTTTTGATATGGTATATAATGGACAGATTCAGCAAAAAGAGGGAGCTTTTATTAACAATCTGCGGCAAGCGAGCTTACTTGAGCAAGCTAAGAGTCATTTGGTGGCAGTATTACTCACAATTGATGATGGTATGCCGCCTGATTGTATTGTGGTAGATTTGCGAGATGCGTGGGATAAGTTGGGCGAAATTACAGGCGATACAGTCGGCGAGGATATTATTGAGCAGATTTTCGCTAATTTTTGTATTGGTAAATAAGGGAGTGACATATTATGTTTATTGCAGAACATTACGATGTAATTGTTATCGGTTCAGGACATGCTGGGTGTGAGTCAGCTTTAGCGGCAGCTCGCCTAGGATGCAAAACATTGCTTGCTACTCTTAATATGGATAATATTGCATTGATGCCATGTAATCCATCAGTAGGTGGACCGGCTAAAGGCCACTTGGTTAGGGAACTCGATGCTCTAGGCGGCGAGATGGGGATCAATAGTGACAAGACAAGCTTGCAGATGCGCATGCTCAATAAAAGTAAAGGACCAGCAGTACATGCACTCCGTGCACAAGCTGATCGAAAGTTGTATCAATCAGTTATGAAAGAAACAATTGAAAATCAGAACAATTTGGATGTTAAACAGTTAATGGTTGATAAGCTTATGGTCAAAGATAATGCGGTATATGGGATCCAAGTAGAAACCGGCGAAGTTTATTATGGCAAGAGTATAGTACTAGCCACTGGTACGTATCTAGGTGGGAAAATTATTATTGGTGAACTTGCCTATAGTGGTGGTCCTAGTGGGCAGCGCGCATCAGAAAAATTGACAGCGTCTCTTATCGAATTTGGTATTCGTATTATGCGCTTTAAAACAGGCACACCTGCTAGGGTGGATAGGCGGTCATTAGACTTTTCCAAGATGAGCATTCAACCGGGCGATATCGAGGTTCATAATTTTTCATTTATGAGTGATATTGAAACAAGGGAGCAGCTCCCTTGTTGGCTTACCTATACCAATGAACAGACACATGAAATTATTCGCAATAATTTACATCGAGCTCCTATGTATACAGGGCTCGTAGAAGGGGTCGGACCTAGGTACTGCCCATCAATTGAGTCTAAAATTGTACGATTTACAGAAAAGCTAGCTCATCAGTTATTTATTGAGCCAGAAGGGCATAATACCCAGGAAATGTATGTTCAGGGCATGTCTACAAGTCTACCGATTGATGTTCAATATGAATTTCTGCGGACAATCGCTGGAATGGAAAACGTGAAAATTATGCGTCCTGGTTATGCTATTGATTATGATTGTATAGATGCTACCCAGTTAAAGTCATCCTTAGAGTTTAAGAAAATTCAAGGGTTGTTTGCAGCAGGACAGATTAACGGAACATCGGGCTATGAAGAAGCGGCGGCCCAAGGGCTGATTGCCGGAATTAATGCCGCTCGTTTTGTTCAAGGTAGCACTCCTCTTATTCTATCTCGTGCTGATGGTTATATTGGTGTGCTGATTGATGATTTGGTGACGAAAGGTACGAATGAACCGTATCGTATTATGACATCAAGGGCTGAATACCGGCTTATTTTGCGTCAAGACAATGCAGATCTACGTTTAACAGAAAAAGGGCGGCAGATTGGACTGGTAAATGATGAACGCTATGATCGATTTATCGTCAAGCGCGATGCTATTTGCGCAGGCCTTACAATGCTGCGCACTATGGTCATTACGCCAACCCCTGAAACCCAAATGAAGATGCAGATAATGGGTACACCTGAACTACGGACAGGTATGACATTGTATGAATTACTGCGTCGTACTGAAATTAGTTATGAGCATCTTAAAGAGCAGTTCGATCTGCCAACCCTTAGCTCAGTAGTACAGCAGCAAATTGAGATTGCTGCTAAATATGAGGGTTATATTAATAAACAGCTTGAGCAAGTAAAACGGGCTGCCAAGCTGGAAGAAAAGCTACTTCCTACAGATGTTGACTATACTAGCTTAAGCGGTTTAGCCGTAGAAGCTCAGGAAAAATTAAATGAGATTCGCCCCTTATCTGTAGGCCAAGCATCTCGAATTTCTGGAGTGTCACCTGCGGATATTGGAATTCTGATGGTTTATTTAGAACAGTGGCGCAGGAGGAGGGAAGACGAAAAGTGATATTTAGAGAAGTATTGGATCAAGCTGCTCGTGAGTATGGTGTGCTACTGACAGATGAGCAAATGATAGCTTTCACCAGATATTTTGAAACCTTAATCGAATGGAATGAAAAAGTTAATTTAACAGGAATTACGGCTCCCCAAGATGTGGCGATAAAGCATATGATTGATTCGTTATCTTGCTATGATCAAGCAATCTTTAAACAGGGGGCGACGATTATTGATGTGGGAACAGGCGCTGGTTTTCCTGGATTACCTCTTAAGATTTATAGGCCAGATCTTAAGCTGACATTGTTTGATTCGTTAAATAAAAGAATATTATTTTTACAGGCAGTCACTGTGATGTTAGGACTTACGGATGTTACCTTCGTTCATAGTCGAGCTGAAGATGGCGGTAAAAGTAAACAGTTTCGTGAACGCTATGATATTGCTGTATCCAGAGCTGTAGCCAGATTGAATGTTTTATGTGAGTGGTGCCTGCCATTCGTGGCCGTAGGCGGCTTTTTTATTGCACTTAAAGGATCTCAATACAGTGTAGAGGTAGATGAAGCTCAGGGGGCCTTGCAACGTTTAGGCGGGGAAATTACTAAAGTGCAGAACATAAAACTGCCTGGTCTTGATGATATACGAGCAGTTATTTATATCAAAAAAATAAAAAAAACGCCATCAAGTTATCCTCGCCGTCCGGGGACAGCTGAAAAAAATCCATTATAGAAAAAAATTAAGAGGAACTGGCATAATAATGGCGAATATTACCATATTAATGGAGATATTATAGGTAAGGCGGTGTACAGATGAAAAAATTGGCCAGATTTTTGGGGCTGAGCTCAGCGCTCCCCGAAATAATCCCTCAGGCTAAAGAGCAAATGATTGCTGAACAGGATATGGATAGTACACATAGTATTGAAACTGTTAGCAATATAGATGGTGCAGAGAATGTACTCCAAATTAATGTTGATGATATTACACCCAATCCATTTCAACCTCGTAAAATATTTAATAATGATTCACTGCAGGAATTAGCGGCTTCGATTCAAGAGTATGGCGTTATTCAACCATTAATAGTACGTATTACAGCAAATGGTTTCGAACTGGTGGCTGGAGAACGGCGGCTAAGAGCATCCAAATTGGCAGGACTGGACCAAGTCCCTGTTATTATTAAAGAATTTACTGATAAAGAAGTAGCAGAACTCGCTATGATTGAAAATTTACAACGTGAAGATTTGCATTTTCTGGAAGAAGCAGAGGGGTTTCAGCACCTCATTAATAGTTTTGCTTTTACTCAGGAAGAATTGGCTAAGAGGATGGGAAAAAGTCAGTCAACAATTGCCAATAAACTGCGTTTACTAAAATTAACACCAGAGGTACGTGCTGTAGTGGCGGCAGAGAAACTGACAGAACGTCATGCTCGTTCACTACTTAAAATAGATGAAACTAGACTCCAGATGGAAGTATTGGAAATTATCAAAGAAAAGGGTTTGAATGTTCGGGCCACCGAGGAACTTATTGAAGATTTTTTAGAAGATGTCTCCAAACAAATAGAACAAAAAAATAAACCAAAGCGTAATATTGTAAAAGTGATTAGAGATGTACGGATTTTTATTAATACCATTAATAATGTTGTAGGCGAAATGAAAAAAGTTGGGCTTAAAATCAAGATGACGCAGGAACAGGATGAAGAATATATTCATATTAATTTGCGCATACCCAAGCGTAAATAGAGTTATAAAATTTACTAAAAAACACCTGACAATGGTCAGGTGTTTTTTAGTAAATTACAATACGTTTAATTTTAGTATTAGCGGGGATTGAAGTAGGATTGCCAGTGTTTAACCACTCAGTAGGTATAAAGCCTTTACTCAGATCAAGTTCAAAGAGCATTTTAATGCTCTTTACGACAAGGAAGAGAGAATTATTGATTACTTTTATATCATTGATTGTATATTGATCGCGAATATCGCCGACGGTAGATTTAACCGTGATTTGTTTGTCAGTTGAAAATTGCTCATCATAGGTACTAATAGTGGAAACAAGTTGTAGTGTACCGCTGGACAATTCTAATTCTAACGAAGGATTATTTTGTTTATTAAAATAAAGAGTAGCGATTGTTCTTTTACTACCATCAACATATTTTTCGCTTACAGTAAGAGAAGGATATTTTTTTTGTAAATCTGCCAGTGGCATGCCAATTCGTACAAAACCAGCCGCGCCTACGGTGAGACGATTTTCCTCAGTAATATTAGCAGGTACTGATTCTGTTAATAGTTCTTTGGTTGGATAAGATGGAGGGATAGGAGGAGCTTTTGAGGTCTTAGGTGGTTCACTATTTGAGCCTGCGCCAGCACTTTTCAGGATCTCAGAGATTTTAGCATACTGTTTAGAATAGGCTTCGAGGAGTGGGGTACGGCCATTGTTATCTTGTATATTGGGATTTGCTCCATATTCAAGTAACATGGTTACAATATCTTCAGCGCCCATTGCCGTAGCCTGCATTAAGGCTGTTTTGCCGTACCTATCTTGTAGATTGATGGTAGCTTGTCTATCAAGCAGGAGTTGAACAATGTCAGACTTTTTATAAAAGCAGGCTGAAATGAGTGGACTCCAACCATCAGTGATTCGCACTACATTTACTGACATACCTGCATCCAAAAAGGCATTAACAATCTCTTTATCGCCACGACCAGCATAGATAACAAAGTTTTTTTCTTCAAAAGTAATTCCACGCTGGATAATTTTTTCAAGGGGGGTTTGGGCTGTAATCGTATGATCAGCCGTTGTAGAACCGAAGTATCCACCAATCCCAATAACGAATGCAAACAGGATAAAAATTGCTAATACTATTTTCTTGGTTAGATGCTGTTTTAGTATCATAATAAAGGGTAAAGGGCTATTTTTTATTGATGGCACTATTTCCTGTGCTTGTAATGGAATAATTAATTCTTCTGCTATAGATGGTTCTTGTGGTGCAGTGGTTTCTGAATCGGGGGCATCTAGCCCTGATAATTCTTTATTTGCAGTAGCCAGTAGCTCATCAATAGCTGCTTGGTCTAGTTCTTGTTCATTATTCATATGCTATTCCTGCCTATTCGTTAGCTGAATGATTGTTCCCCAAATTGATATACCCATTTCATTAGTTCTTGTTATGTATAAAAAATCCTGCAATGAATAAATGAATAAAAAAATAATAGGCAAGCTAAAAAGCAAATATATATTAAGTATGATAAAAAATAGCAAGTAGTTATTTGGCGAGAGTAAGTTTTTTGGCGATCGTGACTGCTTCCACGCCATTTTCAGCATAGGCATCTGCTCCTGCGTCAGTTGCGTATTCGGCGGTAAGTACAGCACCGCCCACTATGGTCTTGGACTTGCTGCCTGCGGCTTTGAGTGCAGCAATCGTATGATCAATTTGCGTCATGGTGGTCGTCATAAGGGCACACAGACCTACAATATCAGCATGATGAGTTATTGCAGCTTGTACAATGGTCTCAGTCGATACGTCTTTACCTAAATCAATAACGGTAAAACCACTGTTTTCGAGCAAAGCAGCTACAATATTTTTGCCTAGATCATGGATATCGCCTTTTACGGTTGCTAAAACAACAGTGCCAAGACTGATAATCGTATGAGCGGGTAAAATTTGTTTAATCGTGATGAAGGCAGCGCGCATGGTTTCGGCCGATAGCAGTACTTGAGGTAAAAAGCAGTGACCGCTACCAAAGGCGATACCAACTTCATTCATAGCAGCGGTTAAGCCTTCCTCAGTAATTGTAGTAGAGTGTATCCCTTCAGTCAGAGCTTGCTGGATTAGGGGAATTACGGCTTCTTTTTCGCCAGAGATAACAGCGTAGCGGATTTGCTCCACAATGTTTGTAGGTGCGGAGGCGCTAACTGACTGCTGCAACGGACTGTTTGGCGCATAGTGCATACTGTATGCTCTGCCATTGGCATCATTGCCGAGCAGTGCTGCTGAGGCAGCTAATGTATCTTGCATGATTGAGTCATAAGGGTTCAAAATGGGGGCATCAAGTCCTGAAGCGAGAGCCATAGCGCAGAAGGTGGCATTAATAATATCCCGACGTGGTAGGCCGAAGGATATATTGCTAAGTCCCATGGTTGTCGGATAGCCAAGTTGTTCTCGGTATAGTTTTAGTGTGGTAAGCACCTGTGCGCCAGCTTTAGCGTCGGCGGCAGCAGTGAGTACTAAGGCATCAAGAACGAAATCTTGGGGCCGCAGACCAGCTTCTAAGGCAGCCGCGATAATTCGCCTAGTAATAGTTAGCCGTTCCTGGGCGGTGTTTGGTACGCCGTCTGGAGCAATCGGTAAACAAAGAATTGCGGCTCCATATTTTTTGGCGAGTGGTAAGAATGCTGCCAGCCGTTCAGGCTCGGCACTGACTGAATTAATAAGAGCACGGCCAGGGTAAGCCCTAAGTCCTGCCTCTAGGGCCTCTGGGTCGGTAGTATCAATGACGAGAGGGGCATCGACTAGCATAGATAGTTCTTGTATGGCATGCTGCATGGCAGCTGCCTGGTTAATTCCAGGCACCCCCATATTGACATCTAAAATGTGGGCACCAGCACGGAGCTGAGCGAGAGCCTCTTTTTTCACGGACATAAATTGCCCAGCTTTAATATCAGCAGCTAGTTGTTTGCGGCCGGTGGGGTTGATACGTTCACCGATAATAGCTGTAGGGTAGCCAGCACCTAGATAGATAGTCTTACTACGGCTAGTGAGGGCTGTAGCCTTGCCCAGTTGTTGGATATTGGGCAACAAAGGTACAGATAGGTTTTGAACGGCTTCTTTAATTGCTTTAATATGTTCAGGGGTAGTTCCACAACAACCACCAATATAGCGAGCACCAGCTGAGACAAGCTGGGCAGCCCAGATACCTATTTCTGCAGGTGTCATAGGGAAGACTGTCTGCTTGTTGATGAGTTTTGGCATACCAGCATTCGGTTGAATGCTGATGGGACATTTCGTAGCGCTCGCTATTTTTTGTACAATAGGTAATAATTGGGCTGGACCTAAAGAACAATTTGCTCCGATAATATCAGCACCCATTGCCTCTAGTATAATAGCCGCTGTCACAGGGTCTGTGCCAGTAACTGTGCGCCCGTCAGCACCAAACGACATTTGGCAAATAATGGGTTTATCTGTAGCGGATTTTGCTGCAAGAAGAGCGGCACGCATTTCTTGAATATCAATAATTGTTTCAATAAGAATCATATCTACACCAGCACTATGTAAGGCTGTAATTTGCTCAAAAAATACTTCATACGCATAGTCAAAGGTTAAATCCCCCAGTGGGGCAATTAGTTTTCCAGTAGGGCCGACAGAGCCAGCTACTTTGGTATCAAGACCGCAGGCAGCGCGAGCAGCGCTGACGGCAGCACTATTGAGTAAAGCGACTTTATCTTGTAAGCCGTAATGTGTTAATTTGATGCGATTGGCACCAAAAGTGTTGGTCTCGATAATATCTGCACCGCTATCAATATATCTTTTATGGATCGCTGTTATAGCAGAAGGCCGCTCTATATTCCATAATTCGGGGCAAGCACCTGTAGGTAAACCGGCATCTTGTAACATAGTTCCCATAGCACCATCAAAAATATAAATCATAGTTTTTCAATCCTTTCTGGCTAGGCAGTTTATTTGTGGACATTGGGGGCAAGTTGTATCTTGATACATATAACCAACACTTGAGTCATTTTGATTGGCAGTGAGTCCAATGACAGCAGTAATTGATTTACGTGGCAGAAGCATGCAGGAGTCGGTGGCTGTTAAATTGATCTCATGAGCATTGGCTAATTTCAAAATGAGAGGCTGTACGGTAATGTCCCAATTTCCATAACCTGGACTAAAGCGGGGGAGGCTGAGATAGCCTTGTTGGGCCGCTTGACGTTTTATAAATTCACATACTTGATCGGCGGCCACTTCGACAGCTGCTGTCCCGGCTGCATCTAGCAATAATCCTGAGGTATACTCACCGCTGATGAAATAGTCACTTACTTTATTTTCAAGTTTTGGGCCGATGGTAAGTGCGACCACTACAACCCGCGCAGCCCCAGAAAGGTAATTAATAATCTTTGGTGCTTGTAATGTAAGGGGCTGTGATCCCATAATGGTAGCAGTACTGGCATCATAGTCATATATCTGCCAGGTAGCCTGGGGCTGAGCCAAGAGATATGATTCAGTACAAGAATTATCGAGCAAATGAGCAGGGAAATCTGTATATTGATCGAGACCTGAATAACGTTTTATCTCACTCATATTAAGAGGCTTTAATGCTGGATTATAGATTGGCATAGTATTCCTCCTCGCGCTACTGATTTTTAAATTAGTTAAGTCATCAGAAGTATAATTATAGTTTAACCCAATTACTATTTTATCGAAAGTAATATATAATAAATAAGCCGCATTCCTTGAGGAAAGCGGCTTATTTAGCCCGTTCTTTCCTCTTATCTTTCAGAATCATTATAATCTGCTGGATTTAGCACCATTTGCATGACTGCTGGTTGCTGGGTGTCATAGGGCCAGTCCCTCGACCACTCTAGATAAGAGCGATAATTATGAAATTGGATATTATGATAAAGCAAAGAGTAATAAATGTCAATATGTTTCATCTTATACACAAGTTTAAAATGGTATTTAATGTATAATTATCTATTCAAAGAGTAGGACTTATATTTATGATCCTTATTCTCGGCAGGAAATATTCCATATAGTGTGGAATGACTTATATAGTTTCTTGGAAATATAAATAAGAAGATGAGGTGAATCAATTGGTAAAAGTTATTGCGATTGCTAACCAAAAGGGAGGCGTTGGTAAAACAACGACTTCTGTTAATTTAAGCGCATGTTTGGCAGACTTAGGGAAAAAAGTATTGCTAGTTGATCTCGATCCACAAGGCAACTCTACGAGTGGCTTTGGTTTTGATAAAACAAAGATAAAACAGTCTGTTTATGATAGTTTGGTAAACGATGTACCGGCTGACAGTATAATTTTAAAAACTCAGATTGAAAAATTGATGATTTTACCAGCTACGATTCAGTTAGCTGGTGCCGAGATAGAGCTAGTGTCTATTATGTCACGAGAAACCAAGCTGAAGCGGGTATTAGATAAAATTAAATATAATTATGAGTATGTTATTATTGACTGTCCACCATCATTAGGGTTATTAACAATTAATGCCCTAACAGCGGCTAATTCAGTAATTGTACCTATTCAATGTGAGTTTTATGCTTTGGAAGGATTATCCCAGTTAATGAATACGGTTACACTGGTACAGAAAAACTTAAATCCCGCATTATCTCTAGAAGGTGTGGTTTTAACCATGTTTGATGCGCGGACCAATTTATCAATTCAAGTAGTGGATGAAGTCAAGAATCATTTTCGCCATAAAGTATATCAAACAATTATTCCACGCAATGTTCGTCTCAGTGAGGCACCTAGTCACGGACAACCAGTTACTCGATATGATCCTAAATCCAAAGGATCACAAGTATACTTTGACTTAGCTAGAGAGGTGATTGATGATGAATAAAGTACAACGGGGCTTAGGACGAGGACTTGATGCTCTATTTTCTGGAGGTAATAGTGAAGAGCAACCTATTGTCATTAATATTCTAACCACACAGATTAGTCCTAATAAATTCCAGCCGCGGCGTGTTTTTGATCAAGAATCACTCACTGAACTGGCACAATCAATCACGCAATATGGCATATTGCAACCAATTGTTGTACGAAAGGTGTTAAATGGTTATGAATTGGTTGCAGGAGAACGTCGCTGGCGAGCATCTCAACAGGCAGGAATGCAGGAAATTCCGGCTACAATTAAAGAGTATACTGATGGGGAAATGATTGAGATTGCACTCATTGAGAACATTCAGCGGGAAGATCTGAATGCTATCGAAGAAGCGTTGGCTTACCGACGTTTAATGGATGAACTTTCCTTAACACAGGAAGAAGTGGGGCGTAAAGTGGGGCGTAGTCGTTCTCTTATTGCTAATATGGTGCGTTTATTAAACTTACATCCTGCAGTACAAGAATATGTTTCACGTGGAACATTATCAATGGGACAAGCCAGACCATTGTTGGCTCTAGAAACAATTGAGTTGCAGTTAGAAGCGGCAGAGATTATTATTGAAGAAGATTTATCAGCCCGTGGTGCGGAAGAATTAGTAAAGCGCTTCGCCGAAACTCCCAAACAAGCTAAACCGGTGAAATCGGCAGAAGAGAAAGGTGTTTTTATCATTGAAGCTGAAGATCGTTTAAAGCTAATTTTAGGTACACAGGTAAAAATTAAGCCAGGCAAGTTAAAAAGTAAAATTGAAATTGAATTTTATTCTCCAGAAGATTTTGAGCGTATTCTTGATCTTTTGAACGGACAACAACCCAATATGCAGTCTAAGCAGCATAGAACATTTGTTGTATAAAAAGGAAAATGGTCTAATAATGTTTCACGTGAAACATTATTAGGGCTTAATGGAAAGTGAGAGGGTTTCATGATGGAGATTAATATATGATATATCTTGATAATGCTGCCACAACATGGCCTAAACCTGAAGTTGTTTATCAGGCTGTTGACAGTTGCCTCAGACAATGTAGTGGTAATCCAGGACGGGGCAATCATGGTAGTGCTCGTGGGGCGAACTACATATTATATGAAGCTCGCGAGGCGTTAGCAGCGTTATTTAATATTAATAATCCGAATCAGATCATTTTCACCTATAATGGGACAGATGCACTTAATATGGCTTTATTAGGAAGACTACGCCCTGGTGATAGTGTCGTAACGACAGCTATGGAACATAATGCTGTTGCTAGACCTCTTAGATATTTGGAGACGATAGGTATTAATGTACATATTGTACCCTGTAACCATACTGGTAAGCTTGATTTAGTAGCAATGAAAAGTGTCTTAAAAAGTGGAAGGAAGACTATCGTCATGAGCCATGCTTCTAATGTTACTGGTACGATTATGCCCATATATGAAGTCGGTAAGCTCGCGGCAAAGTATCAGGCTTGCTTTATTGTAGATGCTGCACAAACGGCAGGTGTAGAAGATATCGATGTAGAATCCTGCGCTATTGATATGTTGGCTTTTAGTGGTCATAAAGGATTGCTAGGTCCCCAAGGTACAGGTGGTCTTTATGTGCGAAACGGCTCTGATCTTACCCCGTTACGTTATGGTGGCACGGGGAGTTTTTCGGAATTTGATATACAACCTGAATTTTTACCCGATAAGTTAGAAAGTGGTACAACAAATACCCCAGGAATTTCAGGTTTATTACAGGGTATAAACTTTATTCGTGATATAGGTATACGAAATATTCGTGCCAAAGAGTGTCAACTTGCCCAACAGCTTATCAGTGGTCTGAAAAATATTAAAAATGTTGTAGTGTATGGCCCTGAATTGGCACATGAGCGTACAGCAGTAGTATCATTTACTGTCGGAGAAATGGATAGTAGCCTAGTGGCACATCGTTTAGATATGGAATTCGACATTGCCTGTCGGGCTGGACTACACTGTGCACCTTGGGCGCATCGGTGTATTGGTACTCTCCAAAAAGGTGTTATTCGTTTTAGTCCAGGTTATTTCAATACAACAGATGAAATTATGCAGGCGATCAAAGCTATAGAGCATATTGCTCAAGGAGATGAGGGCTAAAGTGAAGGGAACATTGGTAAATGCGGCAGGGATATTAGGTGGTTCGATTATTGGCTTGCTATTAAAAAAAAATATCCCAGTACAGTATCAACAGACCGTGATGCATGGATTGGCACTAGCTGTAGGACTTATCGGACTACAAATGGCTTTAAAGACACAAAATATATTGATTGTAATTGTTAGTATGGTTATTGGTGGGCTTATTGGGGAGTTTTTGGATATAGATAGATGTTTGAACAGAGTAGGCGCTTGGCTGACAGTGCGCATGGGGAGTAAATATGGCAGCGTTGGAGAAGGCTTTATTACGGGGAGCCTGGTGTTTTGCGTGGGGGCGATGGCGATAGTGGGTTCCATACAAGATGGATTAACGGGTGATGCTAGTACTTTATATGCTAAAGCCATGCTTGATACTGTTGCTTCTGTTGTGTTTGCATCAGGAATGGGAATTGGCGTAGCCTTATCAAGTATCTCAGTTCTTTTATATCAAGGTATGGTGACTTTATTGGCAAGTAGTCTGAGTGGTTTTATCTCGGATGTAATGATTAGAGAGATGACAGCAGTTGGCGGCTTGCTGATTATTGGCATAAGTTTACTTATACTGGAAATTAAAATAATAAAAGTGGCTAACCTGTTACCGGCAGTACCTGTTGCTGCAGTTATTGTTTTATTATGGCCATCATAACGTGTTAGGCGTTAACTCTCTGCAAATAAATGAATGATGAGTAGAGTTTAAATAGAAAGGTATGATGTAATGAATTATTTAGCAGACTGGTCTAATTTAATTATGAACAATTTGCAATATGTGATCTTAGGAATGACAGTAATGATATTGCTGGCATTAATTATATTTATCATCATTAATATTAAACTTGCTAAAATGAATAAAAGATATTCGACAATGATGAAGGGGATGAAAGGAGTAAATCTCGAACAATTACTAATAGCCCATATTGAAGAGGTTAAACAAACGGTAAGTAAAGTTGACCGTTTATCGCATGATTATCAAAAAATGGAAAAAAATTACAATAAATGCATCCAAAAAGTTGGTATTATAAGATTTAATGCTTTCGAAGATATGGGAAGTGATTTAAGCTTTGCCATTGCTTTGTTGGACTACCAAAATAATGGTGTAGTGGTTTCTAGTATTTATAGTCGTAGTGAATGCCACACCTATGCTAAACCAATTATTTCAAGTAAATCATCATATTTTCTAACAGAAGAAGAAAAGCAGGCATTGGCGCAGGCGACAAATATTAATCAATAGACTAAAAAATCACCGGTACAAACAATAATGCAAAATACGCCTTTTTGGTATAATACTAGGGCTTGCTGGTAATGCTATAGCCGGAGGTGGATGATATGCAAGGAGTTATTGGGGTAGAGAAGATTCTATCTAATTTAGCCGAAGTACTGGAAGTAGAAGGGTATGATGTAGTTTTCTTGGATGAGAGTAATATTAATAGCGTTGATGCTATTATAGTAGGCGGCGCAGATATCCATTTATTAAATGATCAGGATGTAGCCATTGATGTACCTGTTATTAATGCTGCTGGCAAAACTTTTAATGAAATAATTAAAGAATTAGAATTCATGTAAATATAACAGCCGAAGCTACAGAGAGCTTCGGCTGTTATATTTTGGAGTTTACTTCAGAGTAGCATCTTAACGAGTATATGTACGTAGTCCATAAGAAAAAGCATGAGCGATGGTGTCAGCCATTTTCATAACTAAACTAAGGCGTGTGCTTTGCAGTACTAAATGCTCCATAAAGCCACTTACGTTAACAATACCAGTTACGTATGCATCGCCAATTGCGGGGAGGTCCTTCTTTACAGCAGCCCCTGGTTTTAATGAACCGCGGCCAAGGGATACACACCCTACACTCTCTAATCTGCCAAGGCAGGCATCGACTGCAATAATAAAGGGATGATTAAATTTAGTTTGAATCGATTGTATATGATCATGTAAATTAGAGGCATGTACGGGGTCATCTAATGTACCATATATATGTGGATAGGGGTTAAAAGAACGCAACTTACTGCCGGTAAGGGGTCCTAACGAATCACCAGTAGAACGATCGGTACCAATGCATAAGATGACTAGATCATGATGAGTCTTAGTAGCTTCCTGCATGATACTCCGTAATTGGGCGGCTATATCATAAATAGCAGTGGGTTGATTGATATTTAGTTTAAATTCAGGTAAGGGTTGGGGGAATTTTAAAATATTATTTAGCATTTCATAACTCCTGTTCGGAAATTTAAATGATAAACATGTTCTATGCACTATATTACATAGAATTATTATATGCAAAAGTACAGAAGGTTATACCTATTTAATAGAGGAAAATAAGAAAAATCTGGGGGCAGTATCGATATAACATCGGAGTCTAAAGTGAAAAGATATTGGCTAATGTGTGCTGTCTAGATGCTAAATATATGGCAATTATTCAAAGTGATTTGATAAAGTACAGAAAGAAGGTAGTATTAATACAGGTTTATACGATATGGATATATCGGAAAAGCATGCAATATAGTATGGGTTTGATTCATAAACACTTCAAAAAAAATGAAACTATTACCATGGAGCAGTTACGTGATATACTGAAAACTTCCCGCAAAGTGGCACTGATCCTGTTAAAGTATCTCGATATGAATAAATATACAGTTGTATAAGGGATATATAGCGTCTAGGCTTGGAAATAACGGAATTAACAGAATATAAAATTAATTAATATTCATAGTAAGTGTATAATGTATTATTTACTATACAATATTGACAGGGGGGCATTTGGTTTTTATAATAAAAGATATGATTAAAGTATTGTGTACTAATACAAACGAATTTTAGGAGTGTACCTAGGGTTCCGCGCTATCTAGCGGACTGGTCCAAGTGGTACAGGTGCAAATAGCACAACACCGTGGGTATAAAAGGCCCTGCGGAAAGTCCTGGATAAATGAAGCTTAATGGTAATCGATTCTATTGTTTACCACCTTACAGCCAAATTTAAGTATCCAGTACTTTCCCCTTTTTTTTTAAAAGCAGGGGGAGCTATTTTTTAATTATAAAATTATTATGAAAGGGTGGGTAACGATATATGTGCAGAATTGGTGCCATCAAAAGTAAAGAATTTATTCATCCATCGGCAGCGCTGCATTTAATGCTACCGCAGCAAGAAGGGCATGATAATTCTGGATTTGCCATGGTTATGCAAGATTTAGCAGGTGTATTTTCTAAAAATAAGGATAAACCCCTACTATCCCTAGCTTGCACGCAAAAAGGTGCTAAAATGGTTGAAGATTATATGGAAACCAATAACTTTGTTCAGTTAGCAGAGTGGATTCCTCGCGGGGTAAAAAATGCCAAATTAGATATTGAGGCAATGCCTTATTATATATTCCGTAATTATGATTATCCCGAACATTATAGTGATGCTAGCCAGGAGGCTAAAGAAGCATTACTACTCGATACTCGGCTAGCCCTCAGAGAGTTATTGGAAAAATTAGACCAAGGATATGTATATTCTTTTTGGCCAGATGTGCTTACATTGAAAGAAATCGGCGATCCTCGAGATATTGCCACATATTTCAAATTATGGGATGACAATGGGGCGTTAATGGCAAAAAATATTGTGGTACAGTGCCGCCAAAATACGAACTATGATATTGTACGTTATGCTGCTCATCCTTTTTTCATACAGGGCTATACTTTGTGTGCGAATGGTGAAAATACGTTTTATACCAAAAATAAAGAATATCAAAAAACATTGCATCGTGGGTATATTGGTTTTGAGTCTGATTCCCAAAATTTTATTTATACACTGCATTATGTACTACATGAATTAAAATGGCCAATTAAATATTATAAGCATGTGATCACTCCTCTGCCATTTAATGAAATTGCGCTCAGATCTGATAAGGCAGAGCTCACGGCGATTAGGCAGTCTCTTGGCCATTTGGAAATTAACGGTCCTAATACGATTATTGCTATGTTGCCCAATGGTAATATGATGACCTGTTGCGACTCAAAGAAATTGCGTCCAGTTGTAGTGGGGCGAGATGACAATACTGTGGCCATTTCATCTGAAGTGTGCGGTCTGAATGCCATTCTGCCGAATCGTAATCAGCAGCTTGATATATATCCTAACGAACGAGAAGTGGTTGTTATTAATGAAGCATTGGAGGTAGAGCGATGGAAACAGTAACAACTCAAGATGTAACGGTCAATGATTTGCCATGGAAGATTCAATATGACTCTGAGCGCTGTACCAGATGTGGTAATTGCGTGGCAGCCTGTACGTTTCAGGCGATAGAGCCTGTTGTAGAACGTCGTTCGATTACCCTTTCTACTGGTAATCAGCCTGATCCAATCAGTAAACATAGTGCTGTGCTTGTCATTAAACAAAAAAATAGTATTACGCAGTCCTGTACTGGCTGTGGCATGTGTGAAAAAACATGTCCAAATCAAGCAATCAAACCTGTACGTAATCAAGATTCACGTTTTAATCTGCTGGCAAGAAGAGGCGGGTCACCGATCAAGCGTGGTGGACGTACGAATTTAAATAGTGGACGGACATTAGATCATATTATTGTTGGTCGTATTTCTCAGATGACTGATCCAGCTCTTGATTCCGAAAGACATACCTTTGATATTTTGGCCCCCTTCGGCCGTGTTTTGCCGCCGAATGAACTACCTTTGACGATAGCTAAGGGCGAAATCAACTTGACTGGCAAATTACCACCTGTTAATTGGATTTATCCGGTAATTTTTAGTGATATGTCAATTGGGGCATTGTCGACTAGAGCGTGGGAAGCTGTTGCCTTGGCTACGGCATATTTGAATGAGCAATATAACATACCAGTACGTATGAGTTCAGGTGAAGGTGGTATGCCTGTCAAACTCCTGGAATCCGAACAACTTAAATATATGATACTCCAGATTGCATCAGGTCATTTTGGCTGGAACCGTATTGTAAAGGCTATACCGAAAATGAAAGTGGATCCGGCTGGGATATTAATAAAAATTGGCCAAGGAGCTAAACCTGGCGATGGAGGGCTTTTGTCTGCGGCGAAAGTTGCATCCCATGTGCAGGCTATTCGTGGCGTACCTAAGGCTGACCTTATGTCACCTCCTAATCATCAGGGACTGTATTCTATTGAAGAATCGGTACAAAAGATGTTTTTGTCCATGAATGCTGCCTTTAAGTTCAGAGTGCCAGTGGCTATCAAGTGTGCTGCTTCAGCTACCTCAGTATCAGTATATAATAATTTACTGCGCGATCCTTATAAAATCTGTGGTGGCTTTTTTCTCGATGGTATTCAAGGCGGTACCGGAGCGGCTAATGAAGTATCCCTTGACAACACGGGTCACCCTATTGTCTCCAAGACTCGTGAATGTTATTTGTCAGCAGTCAAGCAGGGACGTCAGGGGCAGATTCCTTTATGGTCAGGCGGTGGTATCGGACTTACTGGTAATGCAGCAGCTGATGCATTTAAAATGATTTGTCTGGGCGCGAATGGTGTATTTATCGGAAAATTACTCATTCAGCTCATGGGTTGTATTGGAAATGAACAGGGCAGGTGTAATTGTTGTAATACTGGTAAGTGCCCAGCAGGGATTTGTACCCAAGATCCACGGCTTGTGCAACGCCTGGATATTGATAGGGCAGCGCAAAATATTGTAGAGTATATGTTAGCCTTAGATAGCGAACTCAAAAAATTAATGGCACCAATCGGCAATAGTTCAGTACCTGTAGGGCGTTCGGATGCTCTGGTTACTACTGACCAAGCTATAGCCGAAAAATTGGCAATCCAATATGTATGTTAGGAGGGAAGCAGCATGTTTAAAATAATGAGTCTTGATGGGAATCAGCGGATGTCAACTCAAGATCTTCTAGAAGCCATTAATGAGGCTATTGCAGCAGGTGAAACTCAGTTTCACATTGAGGCTTCCGGCCAGCATGATATTGGCGGGCCACTGTGGCATCCTGAAGGAAAGACCCTAAAATTTTCCGTAACCAACCCAGGACAGCGTGTCGGTTCAATGTGTTTGGAAGGCACTGAAATCATTGTTGAAGGCTCAGCTTCAGCTGATGTGGGTTGGCTGAATGCTGGTGGTAAAATTGTAGTCCGTGGGGATGCTGGTGATACGGCTGCACATTGTGCTGCAGCAGGCACTATTTATGTTGGTGGCCGAGCTGGTACACGATCGGGATCAATGATGAAACATGATCCACTCTATGCGCCACCTGAATTTTGGGTTTTAAAAAATTGTGGTAGTTTCTGTTTTGAATTTATGTCAGGCGGTATTGCAGTTGTTTGTGGTTATGATAGTGAACAATTTGAATCAATACTAGGTGATCGTGCCTGCGTAGGTATGGTGGGTGGTACATTATATTTCCGGGGGAATGCCACAGGAATTTCTCGTAAAGATGTGAAGATTGTACCTCTTGGGGTGCAAGATATTGCTTATCTTGATGGGAAAATGGAAGATTTTCTAACATCCGTTGCCCTTCCAGAGATTAGAGTTGAACTCAGTAATTGGGCAGAATGGCATAAAGTCGTTCCTCTGACCTATGATGAGCGTCCTAAAACGACCAATACGAATGTACAGCCATTTCGGAAAGAGCAATGGATACCAGACGGGATTTTTAGTGACGTATGTCCAGATAATTTTAAGATTATTGGTCTAGTAACGACAGATGTTTATCGGCAACGAGTGCCTGTATGGGAAAATGGCTTATATGCAGCACCATGTGAATTTAACTGTCCAGCATCAATTCCTTCCCAGCGTCGTTTCAACTTACTACGAGAAGGTAACATTGATGAGGCTTATAAATTGGTCTTGGATTATACGCCTTTCCCAGGTTCGGTCTGCGGAGCAGTATGTCCTAATCTATGTATGGATGAGTGCACTCGTCAGAAAGTGGATATTTCCGTACAAGTTGGTCAGCTTGGCACATATTCCGTCGATGTTATATTGCCAAAGGCCGATGCTAAAACAGGTAAGAAAGTGGCGGTTATCGGTGGTGGTGCTGCAGGTCTTACAGCAGCATGGCAGCTTATCCGCAAGGGTCATGATGTAACCGTATTTGAAGCTGATGAGCACATGGGCGGTAAAATGGAACTGGTTATACCTCGTACGCGCTTGCCACACCAGACCTTAGCGACAGAGCTTAAACGAATTGAAGATATGGGAGTCGTATTTAAAACAAATGTGACAGTGGATAAAGAAAAATTTGCGCAAATTAGGAATAATCATGATGCAGTGGTCGTCGCTACTGGTGGACATATTGGCCGCGTATTTCCTTGGCCAGGGCATGAGCGTCTTGTTAAAGGAATTGATTTTCTTAAAGCTGTTAATAAAGACAAAAATCCTACAGTCGGCAAACGTGTTATTGTTATCGGTTGTGGTAATTCAGGGATGGATACTGCAGTTGGAGCTTACCAGATGGGAGCCGAACAGGTGATTTGTATTGATGTTCAGCGTCCAGCAGCTGATGCGATCGAAGTTGAACATGTGGAAACATTGGGTGGTATCATCATGTGGCCAGTATTGACTCAAGAAGTCACTGCCCAAGGGGTTATTACTAAAAGTGGTGAATTAATTCCAGGTGATATGATCATCATTAGTGTTGGTGAAAGTCCTAATTTGGATTTTTTACCTGAGGACATTGTTACAGAGCGGGGTTATTTGAAGATAAATTCTGAATATAAAATTGCTGAAGGCGTCTATACCGCAGGTGATACAGTGAAACCAGGACGGCTGGTAGATGCTATCGGAGCAGCTGGACAAGCGGCGTTAGCAGTCGATGCTTATTTGACAGGTAATGTATATGAGTCTGTAGTAAAAACTAAAATTGATCCCAAACGACTCAGCACAGCCTATTTTAATAAATGTCATAGTTGTGAAGTGCCTACGGCTAATGATGACCATTTACGTTGTATTAGCTGTGGTACTTGTCGTGATTGCCATATGTGCGAAAAATCATGTCCGGAAAAGGCCATTACTCGCTCAATAGATCCAGACGGTAATGTTGAATACAATTCTGATGAGAATAAATGTATCGGCTGTGGTATTTGCACAGGTGTTTGTCCGTGTGGTATTTGGTCTATGTATGATAATAAGCAATCAATAAGTATATAAATTTTAGTCAATTATAATATAAGGCATCAATACGATTTAATACCTCAGACTATGAACAAAAAGGTACTTTACGCAAAACGTAAAGTACCTTTTTGATTACAAAAGTTGAAATTTTCAAAGAAGCAAGTGAATCGTCCTCTTTGACTCAACAAAAGGTTGTAATTTAGGCAGTATTTTAATAAAATGTGGAGTAAAGCACAAGATATGTTTATATTACTGATGTATGTAGTGGGGTTTAGATGGGAGGAATTTTTATGAAGACTCATGTTGTCAAATTGGGAATCTGTCAGATGGCTGTAACCTCTGATAAAGCTCTTAACATTAGCAAGGCTAAAGCGATGATTGAAGCGGCGGCGGCAGCGAACTGTCAGGTGGCGATTTTACCTGAAATGTTTAATTGTCCATATCAAACAGAACTATTTTCCCAGTTCGCTGAACGTTATCCAGAGGGTGATACCCTTAGCATGCTAAGGCAAACGGCAGCAGAGGCAAAGATCGTGGTCGTAGGTGGCTCAGTGCCGGAACGTGATGAATATAACAATGTATACAATACCAGTTTTATCTTTGATAAGAATGGTAGTTTACTGGGCCGCCATCGCAAGATACATTTATTTGATGTGGATATTAAAGAGGGTACAGTGTTTAAAGAGTCTAGTATGTTATCTGCCGGGGAGGACGTGACAGTTATTAAAACTGCAGGTTTGACATTAGGCATCGCTATTTGTTATGACATTCGCTTCCCTGAGTTGTCAAGACTTATGACACTCGCTGGCGCAGAACTTTTAATTTTTCCGGCGGCCTTTGGATGGACGACTGGACCTGCTCACTGGGAATTACTCATGCGGTCAAGGGCTGTTGATAACCAGGTTTTTGTGGTGGGAGCAGCCCCGGCTAGGAATCTAGGGGCCCAGTATCAAGCATACGGACATTCAATGGTCGTAGATCCTTGGGGCGATATACTTGCTATGGCAGACTCAGAGGAAACCATGATGACAGTAGAGATAAATAGTAATAAGATAGATACAGTACGAGAGCAACTGCCATTATTGAAGCATCGGCGCCCTGATGTCTATCAAAAGCATCATAAAAAATAGCATATACAACATTAAAAGTCTGACCGTAATGGTTAGACTTTTAATGTTGTATTAAAACAAGATAGGTAATGTGTATATCGATTTTAGAAAAGATGCTCTTTTTCTGCTAAAAAATAGTGTTGACAGGGTGTTAGTAAGCAAATATAATAACATACATATACAAATATGTACTGGGGAAGAACATTTTAATAATGTAGTTTGAAAAGTTGTAACTAAAAAAACACCCAATACTAAGATGTATATTTCAATTTAAAACACACATTTGAAGTAGGATGAACATTATTCGAATCGAGGAGGGGTAGGATACTAAGAGGTAGTTAAATATAAGTATTTATAATTTGATTTTTTATACATAAATAATTACCGATATACAGAATGTAGATTATTTTTTTATTTACAGATGATAGTAGCAAAATGATAAGTATTTTAATGAATTTTTATAATATGGGGAGGAATAGCCATGAAAAAAACAAAGTTATCATTTATAGGTTTATTAACGGCAGTCAGTTTGCTTGGAGTTATGCTGACAGGTTGTGGTTCAACGCCAGCAGCTGATTCCAATGAAATAAAAATTGGTGGAAATTTTGAGTTGACCGGTGGAATTGCCAATTATGGTAAGCAAACAATGAATGGTGTTCAACTAGCATTTAAAGAAGCCAATGCGGCAGGGGGAGTTCTTGGTAAGCAAATCAAATTAATTGTGGCCGATAATAAGTCAGAGCCATCTGAGGCTACCAATGCAACAACTAAATTGATCACACAAGATAAGGTTTCTCTTATTATGGGACCTGTCACCAGCTCAAATGTACTAGCAACATTGCAGGTAGGTCAGGATAACAAAATTCCGATCGTGACCCCTACTGCTACAAGTATTAAAGTTACAGTAGATAATGATAAGGTAAGACCCTACGCCTTCCGTAGCTGTTTTATAGATCCATTTCAAGGAACTGTAATGGCTAATTTTGCTACAAAATCATTAAAGGTGAAAACTGCGGTTATTTATATAGATAGTAGCTCTGACTATTCTAAAGGATTGGCTGAATCTTTTGAGGCTCAGTTTGTTAAAAATGGTGGTATTATTTTAGGCAAAGAAGCTTTCTTGCAGAAAGATCAGGATTTTAAATCAACATTGACAAAAATAAAAGTAATGAATGCCGACACTATTTTTATTCCTGCTTATTATGAAGAAGTTGGTAAAATTGTAAAACAGGCTCGTGAATTGGGTATTTCTACACCATTGATTGGTACAGATGGCTGGGATGACCCTAAGGTCGTTGAATTTGCTGGGGTAGAGGCATTGAATAATACATTCTTTAGTAATCATTATTCAGCTCAAGATACTGACCCTCGTATTCAACACTTCGTTGCAGCGTATAAAGCTGAATATGGTCAAGAACCTAACGCTTTGGCAGCTTTAGGCTATGATGGAGCGTTAATGGTAATTGATGCCATCAAACGGGCTAATAGTACTGACCCAGTGAAAGTAAGAGATGCTTTAGAACAAACGAAAGATTTACAAGTAGTAACAGGTGTTATTACACTTGATGCTAGCCATAATCCAATTAAAAGTGGTGTGGTTATCGAGATGAAGGACGGTAAACAAGCATTTAAAGAAAAAATTAATCCATAAGATGAACTTCCTTGGCTAAATAAACAGGTAAAGAAGCATATGAACAACATGGCTAATTATCACCCGTACTGTGCAAAACACAAAATGTACACGTGGGGAGGATGATTAGCCAAAAGTCTGTCTAGGAAGTATTGACAGTGTAAAGCAATCTATCTATAATATACCTTGTATTGAGTATGAATATTCACGCTAGAAGGACGATGGGAAAAATATTCCAAGACTGTTGTGGACAGTGAATGGTTATGGTAGTAGTAGGTATAGTAGTAGGATGTTAGCATCTCGATGCTAAGGTCGCAACTTACGAAAAATCTTTTAGTAAAGATTTTAGTTCGCTGCTTCATTATTCGTATAACAAAGGGAGAAAAGATGTTTATGAAAAAGACAAAAAGACTAGCTGGCATATTTGCGGCAGTTGCCATGCTGGCGGTAGTGATGACAGGTTGCGGAGGAAGTCAGAGTTCAGCAGATACAATTAAAATTGGTGCGAACCTTGAGATGACAGGTAATAATGCAACTTTTGGTAAATCGGCAAGCAATGGTGTTGAACTTGCCATTAAACAAGTAAATGCTAAAGGTGGCGTACTTGGAAAACAGCTGACTTTGGTCGTGGCTGATAATAAAAGTGAAGCCGCTGAAGCCGCTAATTCCATGCAAAAATTAATTACCCAAGATAAAGTCGTTGCTGTCATTGCGCCGATTGCTTCATCTAGTGTAATTGCTGGTGCCCAGGTCAATCAGGATAATAAAGTATTGGCTATCAGTCCAACAGCATCCAATCCTAAAGTAACCGTAGATCCGGCCACCAATAAGGTACGAGACTTTATGTTTAGAGCCGCATTTATTGATCCTTTCCAAGGGTCGGTCATGGCGAATTTTGCAACGAAGACATTAAAAGCTAAAACGGCGGCGGTCTATATTGATAACTCTAGTGATTATGCTAAAGGTTTAGGTCAGTTCTTCAGAGAAACATTCATCAAAAATGGTGGACAAATTGTAGCAGACGAAGCTTATTTGGCGAAGGATACTGATTTTAAAGCGACATTAACTAAAATTAAAGTTGCCAATGCTGATGTAATCTTTGTTCCTGGCTATTATCAAGAAGTTGGGATGCTTATTAAGCAGGCTCGTGAAATTGGACTTACTATGCCGATTTTGGGTGGTGACGGATGGGATTCCGCCAAGCTACCAGAAATCGCTGGAGGATCTGCATTGAATAATACCTTCTTTGCAAATCACTATTCACCTGATGATAATAGTGAGGCTATTAAGAGTTTTGTTGCAGCATACAAACAAGAATATAACGAAACCCCAGATGCTTTTGCCGCTCTGGCATATGATGCTACGATGATGGTCATCGAATCCATAAAAAGAGCGAATAGTGTAGACACTGTTAAAATTAAAGATGAATTGGCTAAAACCAAAGACTATACTGCTGTATCAGGAAACATTACACTCAATGAAACCCATGATGCAGTAAAGAGTGCTGTTATTATTGAAATGAAGGATGGTAAGCAAACGTTTAAGGAAAAAATTAATCCCTAGTACAATGCTAATTTAACAAGCAAGGGGGATAAGGCAGCGGTCTTATCCTTTTTGTAAAGAGTAAGCAAATATAATCTTATTGAAGATTAAAAAAACATAAGGAGGCAAGCGCATGGAATTTACATTTACACAGCAATTAGTACAACAGTTAATTAATGGAATATCTCTCGGAAGCATATATGCGCTTATTGCTTTGGGATATACCATGGTATATGGCATTATTAAGTTAATCAATTTTGCTCATGGTGATATTTATATGGTGGGCGCTTATGTGGCTTTTTTTGCTACAACATCTTTGAACCTTTCCTTTTTCCCGGCTCTGCTACTCGCCATGGTTGTAGCAGCTATCTTTGGAGTGATTATTGAGCGATTGGCGTATCGACCCTTGCGGTATGCACCGCGGATTGCCATATTGATTACGGCAATTGGGGTGTCGCTACTATTAGAATACGGTGGTATTCTCCTTCTTTCGCCTCAACCTCGGACTTTTCCAGCTCTTTTCAACGCTGAGGTGTATACCTTCGGTAATATTGTAGTGAATAGTCAGCAGATCCTTATCTTAGCTGTTGCTTTGTCCCTCATGGTTATCTTGACTTATGTGGTACAGCGTACTAAAATCGGCAAGGCCATGCGCGCTGTGTCCTTTGATACCGATGCTGCAAAACTCATGGGTATTGATGTTGACCGAGTTATTTCCATTACCTTTGCTATTGGCTCAGCCCTCGCTGCAGCAGCTGGTATGCTAGTTGGTGTATATTATAACTCCATTGACCCACTCATGGGCATCCTGCCAGGGCTGAAAGCCTTTGTTGCTGCCGTGCTGGGTGGTATCGGCATTATCCCTGGAGCGATGGTCGGCGGCATTCTTTTGGGCATTATTGAAGCTCTAGTGAGCGGTTTTATCTCCTCGACCTTCCGTGATGCGGCTGCTTTTGCCATTTTAATTATTATTTTACTGTTTAAGCCATCGGGCTTACTTGGTAAAAATGTGCGTGAGAAAGTGTAGGTGGCAACATAATATGGGAAATAATAAACAGGTTTGGCAGTCGCTATTGGCTTGCATTGCAGTGTATGCTGTAATGCAAACGCTGATTACGCTTGATGTCATAGGACCTTTTTGGCAACTGAATATTGTTTTAGTGTGCATTAATATTATTCTAGCAGTGAGCCTTAATCTAATTAACGGTTTTACGGGACAGTTCTCCATTGGTCACGCTGGTTTTATGGCTGTTGGTGCTTATGTTGGTGCTATACTGACCGTAAAACTACAACTTCCCTTTATTGTTGCGATTGTAGGTGGTGCGGCGGCAGCTGGCTTTTTAGGCTTTCTGATTGGCTTGCCCACACTGCGTCTTGATGGGGATTATTTAGCCATTGCCACCTTAGGCCTTGGGGAGATCATCCGTATTACCATTCTTAATATTCCCTATGTAGGTGGAGCGTCTGGCTTTATGGGCATTCCCCGCTATACCAATTTTACCTGGGTGTTTTTCTTAACAGTCTTTACGGTACTGTTTATTCGCAACTTCATTAATTCGACTCATGGTCGAGCGTGTATTTCCGTGCGGGAAAATCAGATTGCAGCCGAAGCCATGGGTGTTGATACGACGAAATATAAGGTGATGGCCTTTACCATAGGAGCGGCTTTTGCCGGTGTTGCTGGGACCTTGTTCGCTCATTATTTTTATATCGCTCATCCGGCCTCCTTTACGTTTATGAAATCCTTCGATATTTTGACAATTGTGGTGCTTGGTGGTCTGGGCAGTATTAGTGGTTCGATTATGGCGGCTATCTTGCTCACATTTATTTCAGCAGCGCTGGCTGGCTATCCTGAATGGCGTATGATTATTTATTCCCTGACGCTGATTATTGTCATGATCTATCGTCCCCAAGGGCTATTTGGTAATAAAGAAATCAGCCTCAAGATGTTTGGCCGGTTGATGGGAGGTAACAAGCGTGGCACTACTGAAGGCAACTAAACTTTCCAAGGTCTTTGGCGGACTCAAGGCCGTATCTAATTTTGAAGTCACTATTGAAAAAGGTGAACTTATTGGGCTCATTGGTCCGAATGGAGCAGGTAAAACCACGGCTTTTAATCTTTTAACTGGTGTTTATGAGCCAACAACAGGTGAGATTGAGTTTGATGGTAAAAGCATGATCGGGCTTAAACCTTATCAAATTACCCAGCATGGTTTGGCCCGAACGTTTCAAAACATTCGTCTATTTGCCGAACTATCGGTCTTGGATAATGTTAAAATCGCTTATCACTTTCATGTGAAATACGGAATACTCGAGTCCGTTTTGCATATGGGTCGCTACCACAAAGAAGAAGCAGAAATCGAGAAAAAAGCCATCGCCCTCTTAGAAATATTCAAATTAGCTGATAAAAAAGATGAAATTGCCAAAAACTTACCTTATGGTGAGCAACGTCGGCTGGAGATTGCTCGGGCGCTCGCAGCGCAGCCCAAATTATTACTTCTTGATGAGCCAGCAGCGGGGATGAACCCACAAGAAACACAGGAATTAATGAAAATGATTAAGTGGATCAAACAAGAGTTTGATTTAACGATTTTACTCATTGAACATGATATGAGTCTCGTGATGAACGTATGTGAACGTATTTATGTCCTTGAATATGGTAGTATTATCGCCCAGGGCGTACCTGAGGAAATAAAAAATAATCCACGGGTGATTGAAGCCTACCTCGGCGAGGAGGTTGAGTCATGTTAACAATTGATAATATTAATGTATACTATGGAGCCATCCATGCCCTCAAGGGTATTAGTGTTGAGGTTAATGTTGGGGAGATCGTGACCTTAATTGGTGCGAATGGGGCTGGTAAGAGTACAATACTGCGTACTATTTCAGGACTCTTAAAACCGAGAACTGGTGGGATTAGTTTTGAAGGTAAAAACATTGCAGGCATGGCGGCCCAAGATATTGTAAAACTGAGCATTTCTCAAGTGCCAGAAGGACGCCGGGTTTTTGCCAATATGACAGTCTTGGAGAATCTAGAACTGGGCGCCTATATCAGAAATGATAGCACAGGCATCAAAGAAGATATTGAAAAAATATTTGACCGTTTTCCCCAGTTAACTAAAAGGCGCAGTCAGCTAGCGGGTACCATGTCTGGCGGTGAACAACAAATGCTGGCCATGGGGCGAGCGCTCATGAGTCGTCCCCGTCTCTTGCTACTCGATGAGCCTTCTATGGGGCTAGCCCCCCTACTTGTACGAGAAATTTTCTCGATTATCAAGGAAATCAATGCCAGTGGCACCACGGTGCTGCTGGTAGAGCAAAATGCCCATATGGCCTTATCGATTGCCCACCGAGCTTATGTCCTGGAAACCGGACGCATTACCCTAGCTGG
>Ga0209125_1000408_pt1 | contig 57690 bp, 56 predicted proteins | sample BarGraIncub1131A_FD_184503 | JGI IMG/M metagenome (GOLD analysis project Ga0209125, IMG submission 184503) | Arctic peat soil microbial communities from Barrow, Alaska - Barrow Graham LP Incubations 11-31A (SPAdes) (version 2) | ecosystem: Environmental > Terrestrial > Soil > Wetlands > Peat... | reverse complement strand
GGAACCCTGCCGCTCTTAACCCTATTCATAACTACTGCCCCCACAGCAACCTGAGCATTATAAGACTCTCCTCCGGCTTCCGCATTTATTAATCTAGCTAGCAAGTTCAAATCGCTTGCTGTGTATTTTTTTGCACTAGGTACAATCTTCTTTGAACTAGCTACAACTTGTTTTGCAGTAGAGCTAGTTGCTACTGAAACCTTGAGAATTTGTCCAGGTAAAATAGAATCGTTCCATTTGTTATTAGCTTTCCTTAAATTATTTAATGATTCTCCATACTTTTGCGCTACTCTAGATAAAGTATCTCCACTTTTTACAGTATAGTTTTTAGTTGTTAAGGTAGCTGCAAATATATTTTGTGATGAAATTATTGAAATACCAATAGCTAATGCTGATGTTAAGAAAATTGATTTATGGCTTTTAAATTTAGTCATTATTTCCCTCCTAATGCCTCCCAGGTTAGTTGACGGGTTAGGGTAGAGGTACCCCACTTTGCGAATTAAAGTTTCACCCCAAAATTAAATCCCCGGTACTTCTTTTAGAAGATTCGGCTACTTGATATATATTAATGCATCATGTAAAAATTGTCAATTTGAGTTATTTATGATTTACACCAAGTTTAGGTAGAAAAACTAAATAATATATTTTCCCCTATCCTCCCCACAGGGGGGATTAAGAACTATTTGAAATCATTACCACATATTATGAAAGTTAAATATATGGATAATCATTCATTAATTGTTAACATATTAAAAAAATAGTTAAAAATGCTCTACGATATCTAACCAGAGGTTATTATTATTTAACTGATTTTAATTTTGAAATTGTATCTAATCACTTGTAACTATGGATTAAACATTATTTAAATTATCTGTAATATCTTCTTATCAATTAAAGGTTATAGTTCTAAATTAAATTTAATTTAATACTAACTAATTATTAATTGTGAACTTTTTGTAAATCTACAATTAACCCATGAAATGGAAGCTATATAACTTTACTTAGTTATAAACTACAAGTTTGCTACAATTACTAAATTGCATTAATACAACCTTAAGTTTTATTAAATATCATTATATTTCATTTAATATCGTTACGACTCCCTGTCCTCCATTAACTATAACTCGATCTCCTATCTTTAGCTTTATAGTAGCATTGCCACAACCAACAACAGCAGGTATACTAAGTTCACGGGCAACTATAGCTGCATGTGAAAGTGGTGCACCTATATCTGTAATTATAGCAGCAGCTCTTGGGAAAATGGGAGTCCATCCAATGTTAGTGGTAGATGTTACCAAAATTTCACCAATAAGAAACGAGTCTGCTTCGTCATAACGCTTAGGAACTTCGAAACTGTAAAGATAAAATGCATTTTCACCTATTCCTGTAAGTTCCCCAAGCTTCAGCATGATTATAATAAACAGTAACATGGACCAAGATATTTTGTTTTTGGTTGTTATTTTATAATGAAATAATTGAAAATTTACCAATAATAGGTTATGATTTAAATAGAGTGTGTTACTAGATATAAATTCAAAAGGAGCTGATAACATGAACACTGTGGTTTTATTTTTTTCACGAACTGGAAACAGTAAAAGGGTAGCAACAAAAATATCTGATGGCTTAGGGTTAAAACCCATAGAAATTACTGATGATAAAAACTGGAATGGAATTTGGGGTTATTTGAAAGGTGGCTACTATTCTTCTGCGAATAAAAGCGTAAATATTAAAGTAAATGGAAATTTTGAAGATGCGGATGAATATATCGTTGTCTCACCCCTTTGGGCCGGTAGTCCTTCACCTTCAGTTCGCCAGTTTTTAAAGCAAGTACCAATTGACAAGGTAAATTTAGTCTTAACCTGCAAGGGTAGCGATATTGATAATGCATTAACAAAATATCAAAGCAAAGTAGGGAAGTTAAAGGCTGGTTTCGGAATTGTAGAACGCTTGAAGGATGAAGATCAACAGATTGATGGAATTATTCAAGTTATTAAAAATGAAAAACAATAAGCCTAAATATTATATAAAATACACAAAAAAAGACTCACCCGAGGGTAAGCCCATTTACTAAATAAAATTTATTTTAAGCCTACTGTGTTAAAGCTTTAGATAAAGGTTTTAACACTATCCACTAATAATACTACTTAAGTACCACAAGTACATCACCAACAGAAACATTTTCACCCCTGGTAACCTTGATTTCAGTTACAATACCATCAACATGAGCAGTAATATCATTTTCCATTTTCATAGCTTCAAGTATTATAAGAGTATCTCCTATTCTCACAGATGAGCCAACACTTACTTTTATATCCGTGATTCCTCCAGCCATAGGAGCTTTTACAACTTCTCTACCTACCCCTGGACTTTCCTCAGTAATTTGCTCTGGTGTCTCAATAACTTTAGGAGTTACTGACGTTGCGGCAGTTTGTAAATTAACTGGGTTTTTGTTTTCCACAGCACCTAGTGGAATTTCGGTTGTGCTCACAATTGTAGCATCTCCTCTTTCCACCTCAATCTCATACCTTTTGTCATTTATAGTAACACAATATTTCATTAAATTACCCTCCTGTATTCCTCACGTGCACATAACAATTATTAATTGTTATGCCTCCTGCAATTAATAGTAATTTATCAATCAATAGCCTTTATGGATTTGAAGTGTAGCTCTTCAGGGGTTGCTTTTAAATTATCGCACACAATTGCAATAGCAAGTGCAGCTGTTCTTTCATCAACATTTATGAGATTTAATTCTCTATTTGACATTTCCATATGTTTTTTATCCATATCAATAACATTTGAAGTATTCATTTTTTTTGAATAGTGAACGTTATAATTAACCTTGATAGTATTTTTTTCATCCCTTGCTTTAAAGAACTTTTCTGCAATTTGTGGAAATAGAATATATGAAAGAATATCTTCATCACTCATAAAAGGATTATTTAGCCTATATTTCGTAATCTCAAATGTCGGCCTTAAGGTATCAGCAAACCTATTTGTAATAGGTTTTTCATTACCTAAAATTTTCTTTGTAAGTTTAGCATCAAGTTCACCGGGTGCCGTGCCGTATTCGCCTCTTATATATGACTTAACTTCATTTGAAACTCTTTTGTATCTTTCTCCTAATAAAACATTAATGGTTGCCTGAACCCCCACCATTTGACTCATAGGTGTTACAAGTGGAGGATATCCTAAATCTTTTCTAACCCTTGGTACCTCTAACAAAACTTCATCAAGGCGACTTGATGCATTTTGAGCCTTGAGCTGGGAAATAAGATTAGATAACATTCCTCCAGGAAGTTGATAGATTAATGCATCAGTTTCTGTTCCAAGTACATATAGGTCAAGTTCTCCACTATCATTAAATTTAGCCTTAACCGGTCTAAAACAATCGTTTACAGTCTTTAAAATATCAGGTTTTAATCCTGTAGTATATCCTAGTTGATTTAAGGCATAATTCATAGTTTCCGTAGCTGGTTGAGAAGTACCTCCGGAAAAGGTAGAAATTGAAGTATCTATTCCATCACACCCTGCTTCAATTGCTTTAATATAAGTAATTGGAGCAAGTCCCGTGGTTGAATGTGTATGAAGGTGTATAGGAATCTTCACTTCTTCCTTTAGTAATTTTATAAGGTCATAGGCCTCCTGAGGACCCATAATTCCAGCCATATCCTTTATACAAATTGAATTTACTCCCATTTTCTCAAGGGATTTTCCAAGTTCAACGTATTTTTTTAAATTATGAATTGGGCTTGTAGTATATACGATACATCCTTGTGCATGCCCCCCACATAAAAGTGTTTCTTCAATAGCCACTTCTATATTTCTAAAATCATTTAGAGCATCAAATATTCTAATAATATCAATCCCATTCTGTATGGAGAGTTTTATAAACTTTCTGACCACATCATCGGAATAATGCTTATATCCAAGAAGATTTTGTCCTCTTAGGAGCATTTGAATCTTTGTCTTTTTCAATTTAGATCTAATTATTCTAAGTCTTTCCCATGGATTTTCATTGAGGAATCTGAGGCAAGAGTCAAAGGTTGCTCCACCCCAGCAATCAATGGAATAGTATCCCACATTGTCTACCTCCTCAAGTATTGATTCAAAATCATCTAAATGCATTCTTGTGGCGATAAGGGATTGTTGGCCGTCTCTTAGTACAGTCTCTGTTATATTTACCTTCACAGCTATTTCAACTCCTCTGACATTAAAATCGTAAGTAACCTACTCAATGTACTCCCCTATTTTTCTTAATTTTCCATATCGTTCATCAACGAGATTATCAATGTTCTTATTAAGTAGTTCAAGAAGATTTTTATATATTGTATCCTTAACATTATTAACGGTACAATCCACATCATTGTGAGCTCCGCCAGCAGGTTCATCAATAATGCCATCAATAACTTTAAGACTCATTAAATCATTGGAAGTAAGCTTTAATATTCTTGATGCTTCATCAGCCTTTGATGAATCCTTCATTAATATTGAAGCACACCCTTCTGGTGAAATAACAGAGTATATGGAATTTTCAAGCATAAAAATTTTATCTGCAATACCAAGGGCAAGTGCACCCCCACTACCACCTTCGCCAATAACGACGGAAATTATAGGCGTTTTCAAATCTGACAATTCAAAGAGGTTCCTAGCAATTGCTTCACCCTGACCTCTTTCCTCAGCTCCTATTCCGCAATATGCTCCCTGAGTATCTATTAAGCATATTATAGGTCTTTTAAATTTTTCTGCCTGCTTCATAAGTCTTAGAGCCTTTCTATATCCTTCTGGATATGGGCTCCCAAAATTTCTCTTTATATTTTCTTCTATGTTTTTTCCTTTTGCATGACTTATTATCGTCACAGGAATGCCGTTTAAATATCCAATTCCTCCAACAATGGCTTCATCATCTTTGTAGTATCTGTCTCCATGTAATTCTACAAATCCATCAACTATGACCTCTATATAATCTTTATAATTTGGTCTATTTTTATTTCGAGCAATCTGTACTATTTCCCATGGATCCAGTTTTGTATCTAATTGGTTTCTCCATTCATCGTCCTTTTCTTCGATTTCAATTAGAGGCTTTTCTATGTTATCGTTACTTAACCTCATGTGAATTTCAAGTAAATGAGAAAGTGTTTCTTTCATGTCCCTTCGATGAACAATCATATCTACAAAACCATGTTCTAGCATGAATTCTGAACTTTGGAAATCACCTGGTAGCTTCTGCTTAATGGTTTGTTCGATTACTCTTTTACCTGCAAATCCAATTGTAGCTTTTGGTTCAGCAATAATTATATCACCAAGTGATGCGAAACTTGCAGTTACACCTCCTGTTGTGGGATCCGTAATTACTGTTATGTACAAAAGTCCTGCATTACTATGTCTTTTTACTGCTGCTGATACCTTTGCCATCTGAAGTAATGAAAGAATTCCTTCCTGCATTCTGGCTCCACCTGACACCGTAAATATAATAGCTGGCAGTTTCAAAGCTAATGCCTTCTCAAGCATCCTTGCAAGCTTTTCTCCAACAACACTTCCCATAGAACCCATAATGAATATTGAATCCATGACGCCAAAGCATAGCTTATTGCCATCTATGCTACCAATTCCTGTAGTAACAGCTTCATTTATTTTAAGCTCATTTACTAATTCCTCTGTTTTCTCGGAGTATTTAGGATAATTAAGAGGATTAATACTTTTCATACTCTCATCCAGGTACTCAATTGAATCCTCATCAAACATGAATTCAATCCTTTTCCTACTATTTATCCTCATATGGTGATTGCAGTTAAAACATACATGTAGTTCTTCATCCATCTCTGATTTTATAAGTACTTCCCCACATTTAGCACATTTCATAAACAAATCACTTTCCATTTTAATTTCCTGAATATGATATTTAACAGTATAGTTTTTACTTTTAATGGCATTTACTTCTTTACTAATATGTTTTAAAGCTGAATTTTCATTTTTTTTAAACACATTTTCCATCATATTTATCCCCTACTTTAAAATTTATTAATTAATATTTGTCCTATTTATTCCTTTTGTACGGAAAAAATCTTATAGTCGCATTCCTTTCTCACTATATCCTACCATATCATATCATAATTAGAGTAAAAACAACAATAACGATTCAGAACATTCAGATTCCACATAATAAAATAAGCAATTAGGAATTAATCTACCCGCAACAAAAACCTGCGTCATCTGCTACAGGTATGTAAAAAAAGGCATACGATTTCTCATATGCCTTTTAATTCTTCATAAACTATAACCTTAATCATGCCTAATTTCGTAATTACCCACATACGTCTACTCAACGTAATCTTGTCTGTAAACATTATTTTTCTGATATATTAATTATTATTTGTCTTTTCTTTGAAGTAGTGTCCTGAGAAGAATTACTTGAATCTGATTGATTACTATTTTGTTCTTTTTTTGACATATCCTCATTATCGTTGCTATTCATATTAGACATACCGTTATCTGAAGAGTCTGAACCTTTATTAGCGACTGAAATAACTCCATTAGGGATTGTAATTTCAATAGTATTCGTACTTTTTTCTGATTTTTCTGAATCATTTTTATTCATAAGTAATCTCCCTTCGAATATAAAAACTACACTATATAACACTATATATATAGTGTGTACTATATAGTTTACCCATTTCGCAATAAAATATAGTTTATAAAAATTGTATATTTCTGAGGTTTAAAAATTTTTCATGAATCTATATTGTTAATTCAATTCTTATTTGACCTCATATAACTTTTTTATTTATTTTTCTTTATATTTTTCAATATATTCTATAAGTGCCATGCTAATTAAATCCGTGATTTTATATTCTTGATATGTTTCTGCAAAATCTTTAAACCTTTGACAAACATCTGAATACAATCTAATAGAAGTCGTCACCCTAGATTCTCTATTAAGTATATCTTCATCAATTTTTAGTTCTTGTGTTTGGTCTACATCAATTATAATTTCTGTTACTTGTTTTTTTATTTCTGTGCTATCTGCTACTTTTTTCTGTTCTTTTACAAAGTCATAAGCTGCATCAATAGCTTCCTCTATGCTATCCGAATTAAAGCTACTGCAGAGAGTTGCATCATCTAAAGTTAAACAAAATTTAGAACTTGATTGAATTTTGACCTTAAATCCTTGATCTATTAGTTTTTCTAATTTATTCATTTTTCACACACCTTTTACTTATATATTTATTTATTTATTAGGTTTTGCAATTATAGCTTAAATAATACGCATAAAACTACTTAAAATAGCCTTTTTCTAGTTTTAAGTGTATGTAAAATGAAATAGCAGTATTAAAATTTAACTTTGAAAATAATTTGACATTACCCTAACTGGAAGGTTTACAATAAAGCCGTATTACAAATAGTAATTATGGTTAATATATTGCTAATTATTAGAGTAAGTTTTAGTTGATGACAAATAAAAGATATAATGAAAGTGAGGAGATATAAATGCATAATCCGCCCTTATCTAAAGGAGGAAACGTTTCATCAAATTGCTTTATATGAATGGAAAGAGAAAGAAGATTATGAAATAGTATCTCCACCTTATCAAAAATATATAAAGGGAGCTTCTGATACAAATAATTCTAAAGAATATGTAACAGAAATATATCTGCTTGTAATAAAAAGAGAAAAAAAGTGATTCATAGAACGGCTTTAATGTTAAAAATAAAACCCTTGAAAGAATTTTTCAGGGGTTTTATATCAATATATCATTCAAAAACTATTTAGGATCATACCCAACAACTACTGCAAATTCATAACCCTCCTGTTGCCATCTAATAGATTTAATATTAGTTAGATTATAAAGAAGTAAAAGGGTTAAGAGATTTCTCTCTTAACCCAAATATCCTTTTTCAAACGCATCAATTGCTTTTAACTTTCCTTTTACTTTCAACAAAACTCCGATTTTCTCACACAAATTCTCTAAGTAATCTTTTATATATTCATCTCTGACATAAACTGTTTTCGGTTTACCATTTTGCATCATAAAATTAATAAATATTCCAAGAATATTCTGTACAACTTCATCTTTAGGAGATAGCATGTTCTGATCAATAACCATACCACTCTTACAGTCTGCAATAATTAAAAGCTTACCCAAGATAGGTCTTTCAAATTCTTTATCATTAATTTCAAAATTTAAATATAAAGTATCCAATTCAATTTCATCCTTGCAAATCTTTAGTTTATTTAATTTTACCAACAATAATTCGTCGTTTATGACAGGAGTCATACGATTTCTTAAAGGAATAATATTTGAAGCTTCAGAAGTTAGCCATAATTTTAACTTGTCATCATATTTTCTATGAAGAATATTTCCACTCTCAAAGTCCACCTTTATTTTACCTTCAACAAAATATTTTATGGCCATATACAGTTGCTGAAATACAGATGTAAGTTGAACTACCTGAGTTTGATCTAAAATATATGGGACGTATCCAGTCTCAAAGGATCTAAAATAAATCCATTCATTTTTACCTCTAAATTTCAGACCCAAATCCTTAATGACCTTACGCTCTTTGCTTGATAATTCATCGCGGTTTCCAAAATAGCACATTAAATTATTTTGGTATCGAATATATTGCGTTAAAGAAATTTTTGGATTATCAATAATATAATAAAAACCATTAATTGCATCAACCCCTGCATAAGATCCAATAGCGATACAGTCCCCTGCCTTACCCATTACACTGCAGTAAAAGGATTCCTCGTATTCTGGTAGTACTATTTCAGTCAAATCTATATCCCATAGGTGATTCCATGGTTTTAACGTTTTTAATTTAATCGCTACATCATACAGCAATTTCCATTGCTCTAAATTTGCTTCTTTTCTCATAATCACTCACTTCTCCCTATCACTGGAATGCCAATACCTAGTCAAATAAAGCATTGGATTTTCTAATAGTTTCATCATAATACTTTACATCAATTTCGAGTCTTCATACTGTAATAATTTCTAAGTTGATCTTGTCTATTCTGTTCTGTAAGTCTTTTATCTTTCTGCTTTTCTGCTGTGGCCTTATCTGTGGCAATTTTCTCCATATTGTAATGACCTCTAAGTTGATCTTGTCTCTCCTTTTCTGTTACTCTTTTATCTTCCTGTTTTTCAGCTGTGGACTTGTCTATGGCTATTTTCTCCATATTGTAATGACTTCTAAGTTGATCTTGTCTCTCCTGTTCTGTTACTCTTTTATCTTCCTGTTTTTCAGCTGTAGCCTTGTCTGTGGCTATTCTCTCCATATTGTAATGACTTCTAAGTTGATCTTGTCTTTTCTGTTCTGCAAGTCTTTTAGCTTCATGTTTTTCGGCTGTGGCCTTGTCTGAAGCTATTTTCTCCATACTGTAATGACTTCTAAGTTGATCTTGCCTTTTCTGTTCTGCAAGTCTTTTAGCTTCTTGTTTTTCAGCTGTAGCCTTGTCTGTAGCTATTTTCTCCATACTGTAATGACTTCTAAGTTGATCTTGCCTTTTCTGTTCTGCAAGTCTTTTAGCTTCTTGTTTTTCAGCTGTAGCCTTGTCTGTAGCTATTTTCTCCATACTATAATGACTTCTAAGCTGATCTTGTCTATTCTGTTCTGCAACTCTTTTAGCTTCTTGTTTTTCGGTTGTAGCCTTGTCTAGGGCAATTTTCTCCAAACTGAAGAACTTTTGTTTCATAACCTCTAGTGTCGTATCTTTATCTTCCATTTATTTTTATACCTCCGTAAAATAATCAAACCGGTATAGTCTTTAGAAATAAGCTCATCGAAACTGTTTGCCTAAAAGTAATGTGCTCATGTTTTACTATTATACTCTAATATTTTGATTAACTCAAAATAAACAATTACATACTTAAATTTCACGCAAAAAATCACGCTAGGATAAGCGTGATTTCTAATGTTCCTTATATATTTCTAAAACACTCTTTAAAGTCCTTCTTAATAATTAAAAAATCCTCTAAATCATTTAAAAATTGAAATAACAAAGCCCTATTTTCAAATTCGTTTCTATTCTTTGGTAGTTCCATCATTTGATAATTTTTTCTAAGTAGTGCAAGTTTATTGATGAGTTCAATACAATCATTATCTTCATGAATATTAATTGCAACATCACTTGTAAAATCTGATAATATCAGGGTTTGATCGTAGGTCATATAAAACCTAGAAAAATGCCTTTTCATTCTTTTTATAGCATCTAGTTGTAGAGTTCTCATATCTATATAACTTATATAGTAATCATTGCTTTTAAATAAATTATTATTATTTATCTTTTGTGCCATTAATTTAGTATTCACAATTAGTTTTTCAACTGTCAAAAGTACATTTTGCTCATAAATTGGTACCGCTTGCGTAATTAAGCTGGTCGCCATATCTGATAATATTAATCTATATTGTTCTTCTATCTTAGCTTTATTCTTTTCAAAATCCTCCTCTAAGGATGCTATATATAAATTAAATATCATTGCAACTCCGATGCCTATTATAGTTAACTTTGCTTCATTAATAACCCAAGAAATATTAATGTTTGTACTTATTAAAAGATGTGTTGATAATACTGCACCGATAACCATTCCCTCAGTGGTTTTTGAAATATTAGTTAATGGTATAAATATAAGTAAAAACAGTCCAAACATCATAGGATTATTTCCAAGTAGTGTATATAGTGTAAAAGATAAAAGTATAGCCACAGTGGATGCTATTATTCTCCTACCTGCAACTAATAATGCTTCTTTCTTGGTATCTTGAATGCTTAATATTGCGATTATACCTGAAGTTACTCCAAACTCTAATCCCATATAATTTGATATAATAATTGCTATAGTGGCAGATAAAGCTATCTTAAATGTTTTGGATTGTATTGTTTTGAGTTGCAAATTTTTTATCATTTCTTAATTTTTCTCCTTCTGCCTTAACTAACATGAACAAATTGCAAGCAATTTGTTTTGCTAATAACTTTACCGATTATAATAATTGCAAATCTATCTTATAAAAATAACAAGGGAATTTGTTCGAAATCCCTTGTTACTTATGATTTTCAAACATGAGTTGTCCATTATATTCCCAACTGATAGTATATATTCCTATTTATTTTAAATATTCACTAATTGCTTCCTTCCAGTGCCTAGTTATATCCCCAGTGGTTAATTCTAACATATAATTCCTTAGCACTGAATATTCAGGTCTTATTGCTAGTTTTGCGAATTCATCGGTGTTGCAACGAGAAACTTCTGTAGTAATACCTTTAAGCCTAAATATTTCTTTAGTGAACTCATACCATGTGCATTCTCCTTTGCAAGTACAATGAAAAAGCCCATAATTCTTATCTTCTACGAGTTTTATTATAACTTTACTTAAATCAACTGTACTTGTAGGTGTCCCCGTTTGGTCATTAATCACTTTTAAAGGCTTATTAGTTTTGCTTAAATTTAACATAGTTTTTACAAAATTATCTCCATCCCCGTAAAGCCATGCGGTTCTAACTATGTAATGCTTAGGATTAAGGTTCCTAACAAATACTTCTCCCTGGAGCTTTGATTTTCCATAAATGGTTTGTGGATTTACTTCATCAAACTCTGTTAGTGATTTATTAACATTACCAGCAAAAACATAGTCTGTTGATACTTGAACAATATCAGCTCCAATTCGATTTGCAGCTGATGCTAAGTTTTTAGGTCCTACTGTATTTATCTTATATGCCATGTCTATTTCTGTCTCACACTTTTCGACATCTGTTAGTGCAGCACAGTTGATAATTACATCTGGTTTGTTCTCATTAACAAAACTATTTACCTTATTTACATTTGTTATATCTAAATCTGATATATCCGTAAGTATTAAATTAATGCCTTTTTTTCTACTATATTGCTTAGCTAATTCTCTACCTAGCTGACCATGAGCTCCTGTAATTAATATGTTCATAATTAAATCTCCTCCTCACTAATTAACTCATATGTTTGTGTAGTATATAAATAAAATTTAAACTTAGAAACAATATCATACAGACAGAAAAATATTATATTTATATGTTATATTCTACAGAATTTTCAAATCCCCTTTATTGACAAATATCTTTTAGATTTTTAACCAAATTACCACGTCACACCTAATATCTTTTCAACAAATACCCTGGCTATATCTGGATCAAATTGTGTGCCCGCGTTTTTTTTAATTTCTGCAGCTGCTTCTTCTTCACTTAAGGCCTTTCGATAAGGCCGCTCACAGGTCATTGCATCGTATGAATCAGCAATGCTTATTATCCTTGCTTTCCAGTGAATAGCTTCGTCTTGCATTGAGTGATCTTTTGCCTATAATTCAAATTTTATATTATATATTTTTGTAAATTACATATACTTAAGTCGAGGTGTTTATTATGATTCTTTTGATATTACTCATTTTTTTGTTCTTATTTATTTTTTTATTATTTCAACATTTTAATAAAGGTACATTTTTTCTAATAATTTATTCAATTGTAATCTTTATTATTGTAGGTATATTTTTTTTAAATTTTTTAAATAAATATTATCCAAGTATATTCCAGTGATATTTTAATGTGTTAATAATATGCTCTATACTTCTGTCAGTTCCCCCGCGGTGCATGGAGTTGACTTGAAGTTACCTCCATACTAGTGAGATTTTTAAGTGGTATTTCACTATTTATTGTTGATATAACCATATTAAGAGTAGTTTTATTACATTATATATGTATATTATCATATGTTTTCACATAAAGAATCACACTGTTAATAAATTTATTAACAGTGTGATTCTTTATGTGATTATTAACGTGAAACTTAATGATAAATTGAAGGATAATTCAGCATAATTTCATAAAAATCTGTCTACAATTATGTGAAGGTTAATACGTAAAAAATAGAAGGAGGGAAAATTATCCTCCTTCTATTTTTAATATTATAATGTTGCATGATATAAGAATATTATGTCTTATATTTCACCTTACTACAGAGTTTTCTCATACTCCCTATGTTTAATCGAATAAGTAAAAGAATAAATGTCCCAATGACATTTGCTAAAAAATGTGAAATAGTGCACGAGTAAATATTCTTAGTTTTTTGATAAATCACGCCATAAATAATATTATCTATAAAAATAAAAAACAAGATATAAATAAGAACTGAAATGGAGCCAGCCGAAAAATTTCCTATGGCAAAAAATAATGAAGTAATGATGATAGCCCAAATTGGTTTTGTAATATTGCAAAGCTTAGTCTGGAAAAACCCTCTAAATGCTATTTCCTCAGCAAATGCTAAAATCAATAATTTAGGTATCTGTAAAAATGATTTATCAAATGATAACATCGGTTTTTTGTCTAAAACATACAAGTAGAACTCTGGCAGGACAAATTTAGACAAACTAATTGATACAATACACGAAACAACAGGAATTAAAATTAACCACCAATATTTTTTTATATCAGATAAAACGTTTTTTGGAATAAAACCGATGTCTTCCATTTTCCCTTTGTTCATTTTGTTTTCAATAAATAAATACACTATTGAAAAAATAATAGTTAATCTTAAGCCAGCAACATTAGTCAACCCTCCACTTGTTAAGAATAGAAATCCAAAAATTGCAATTGGAATATACGTTTTCAATAATTCATTTCTATTTTTCATTCAAATACTCCTTTTCACATTATTTACAATCTTTTATTCTCCATATTTTACAATTATATAGTAATTATAACATAATCTATTGAATTTATTTGCAATATAATTACTTACACCTAACATCGGCTCATATTAAATTAAACTCAAAGAAAACACAGGTTTTTAGCCTGTGTTTTCTTGTTTAAATAGTAAATTAATAGCTTATTATATTAGCGTGATTTCATATGATAATGTTAATTATATTTCAGTAAAAGCACTTCAAAATGGAACCCGTTACATTAATATGGACATAGCTTTTCTTTTCCATTTTACTACTTTTTCTCTATGTTTAATAAATCGCTGAATTTTTCTGTTATCTTCTTATATGTTTTCACAGGTACTCCATATTTTTCGCCCATACGAACTACTTCAAATACAAGCCCGTCAAGTTCTGACTTTTTCCCCTGAGCAATATCTCTTTGCATGGATGTCGATGCCGTAGGCGCAAGTTTATCCAGAATGTCTAAATTAATCTGCACTATATCTACCGTAAAATAAATCCCCATAGCTACAGCCAGAGCATCTATCTCCTTGATTAATGCAACAAAAGTATCTCTGATTTTTCCCGCTTTCTGCATAGGTGCCGCTTCTGCATCATAATATAAACCACAAGCTGCCATTGCTGAGACATAAGAAAATTTCTGCAAAGCATCTCTCCTGATATCATCTGATAAAACCCCAATAATATTACTCTCTATCAAATCCTTTTCTATCTGTTTCAAAACAGGTCTGTATTCTGATGTGTTACGAATGCCATAAACAATTTTGAAAATCTCACCATGCATCAGAAGAGTTCCAAACTCTTTAATATTGGCAGATATGTAAATGCAACCGTCCGCAACTAAAAGTTTCGGTAGCATTTTCTGCAATTTTCCGCCAGTTCCATAAATGTTTAGAATCGGAATCACCACGGTATTCTTATGGGCAACCCGTTTAATAAAAGGAACTGTATCCCCCAGAGAATAACCTTTCACGCAAACAAAAATCACATCAGGTTGTTCCTGATAATGTTTCATATCATATGCGTTTATAGGTGAAACAGTATAATTTCCTTTCCAAGTAGTTTCTACTTTAAGTCCATTTTTCTGAATACTTTCCAAATGTTTACCTCTGGCAATCAACGTAACATCTTTCCCCGCTTCCGCCATATAGGCTCCAATGCATCCCCCCGTACCACCTGCTCCAATAACCAAATATTTCATTTTTTTGTTTACTCCTTTCCTAACTGCTTAAATTCCATTTCATGAAAAATTCACCGATTTTATGGTTAGGATTAGTGTTAAAAGCGGAAAAATGAAGCTTCCTGCAGCATTTATCACTCTTCACGAGGATAAAATATAAATTTCCCTCGGTAATCCCTTGTATGGATCAAAGATTTTAGAGAATTTAATAAGCTTAATTTTTTCCTTCATATATAAACCCCCATGTAAGTATACCTATGCTATAAACTCATCCATTTTCATTGTACTACAAATTCTGTCATTATCACTTTAATGTACTATAATATTTCTTTTATTTTAATCCACAATTAAAATTATACTTTCCATGGATAATATAGAATAATTTAAAACCCAAATAGATTATTTGTTATAAAAACCCTTTATTATTCTAAAATTTAGAGTATAATAATATTTATCATTAAGTTTCTAAACAATATATATATATTCAAAGTTCCATTAGTTTTATTTAGGTTGCCTTGCGGTATTCAGAAAGGAGGTAATGGAGTCTTTATGCTATAAGGTGACCTTATTTATAAATTAATTTATAGGAGGGATTACTTTTGAACAAACAAGCCTTTAAAAAGGGAAACTTCATACTAAGTTTTGTACTTATCTTATCCCTTATCTTTTCGTCTTGTGCATTTAACTTATCATTTGCAACTACTGGAGATGGATCATGGGAAAATCCTTACACAGTGACACAAGCAAACACCACACAAGATAATACTTTAAAAACAGTTCAAGGTTACATCGTTGGACAACCTACAGCCACTACGACGGTAATTACTAGCAATTATCCAAACGATTATGCTTTCGCTTTAGCAGATAGTGCTACAGTAACAAACACATCTAATATGATTTATGTACAAATCCCAACTGCTAGTAGATCTGCTTTTGGATTGAAAACAAATCCAAGTTTAAAAGGCAGTGTAATCAAAGTTACTGGTTATTTAACTGCATACTTCTCCCATACAGGAGTTAAAAATGTTACTGCTATGGGAACAATAACACAAACTATCGCTGTAACAGGCGTTACATTAGACAAGCCTTCCGCTTCTTTAGCAAAAGGAAGCACTCAAATTTTAACAGCAACTATAGCTCCAGTAAACGCTACGAATAAAACGCTTTCTTGGGCGAGCAGCAATAGTACAGTAGCAACTGTTGTAAATGGAGTTGTTACTGGAAAGACAATAGGATCTTCAACCATTACAGTAACAACTGCAGATGGGGGGAAAATAGCAATCTGTAATGTAACTGTAACTGCAGGTGGTTCCTCACCATATGATAGCACATACTATGCGCTGGCAATTGGTAAAACAGGTGAAAGCCTCAAAGCAACCTTAAATGATATTATCGACAATCACACCAAGATTTCCTATGATGCAGTTTGGGATGCATTAAGATATACAGATCAGGATCCAAATAATACAAATAACGTAATTTTACTTTACACTGGGCGTTCTCAAAGTAAACTTACAAATGGTGGTGGTGTAGATGATTGGAATAGAGAGCATGTATTTGCAAAGTCGCATGGCGATTTTGGAACTACAGCAGGACCAGGAACAGATTTACACCATCTTAGACCAACAGATGTATCTGTAAATGGAGCAAGAGGAAACTTAGACTTTGATATGGGCGGCACATATAATTCCGAAGCAACAGAATGTAACTCTGATAGTGATTCATGGGAGCCACGAGATAGCGTAAAAGGCGATGTTGCAAGAATGCTATTCTATATGGCTGTACGTTATGAAGGAGAGGACGGAGAATTAGATTTGGAGTTGAATAATTTAACAAGTAATACTACAGCTCCTTACATGGGTAAATTATCTACTTTATTACTATGGAATTCAGAGGATCCAGTTGATGATTTTGAAAGAAATAGAAATGATGTGATCTATACTAAATATCAGCATAATAGAAATCCATTTATAGATCATTCAGAATGGGTAAATTTAATTTTTAATTAAATCATCACCTGCTAAATTAATCGTTTTGATCAGATTGTATAGTGTTCTATTCTTATGTTTAATAATAGAACACTATATATTTATAGTTTTAAAAGGGGTCAGACCCTTGTCAAAAACTGGAACAATTTTTGTTGCTCTAATCAACATATTAAAGGAAAGCTTTTATTCCTTTTGCTGGTTCTTCTACAGGAAAGTATTCAAAACCTACATACCCTCCATAACCAGTTGCGTCTATAGCTTTGAAAACTTCTGGATAGTTAACTTCACCAATACTAAGCTCATGTCGTCCTGGATTTCCCGCCGCATGGAAATGTGCTATTTTATCAATGTTACCCGTACTATTTCTAATAAGATTTCCTTCCATAATCTGTTGATGATACAAATCAAAGAGTAGCTTCACATTTTTACTTCCTACGGCCTCAACAATATCAAAGCCTTCCTGTGAACTATAAAGATAATAGCCTGCATGATCTACATAGATATTTAGTGGCTCCAATACCAATGTAACTCCTGCTTCCTGGAGAAACGGTACACATGCCTTTAATCCATCAATTATGTTTTGTCTTTGCTCGTCTCTTGGTGAACCTGTATCATTACCTATTTGACTAATTAAGGTTTTACAACCCATAAAGTTAGCAGCCTCTATAGATTCCTTTAGTCCACTAATATATTCTTCTCTTTTACTTGAATCTACCAGGCTAACAAACTTTGTGCAAAAGGCTACAACCTCTAACCCTAATTCTTCCTTAGCAGCTTTAATAGCCTTTAAATCCTTATCTCACCAAGTCCAAAATTCGAAGGCTTTACCTCCAATAGAACTTATTTCCTTTAAGCTTTCTATAAAATCCTTACCGATATAAACAGCATCTACACAAATAGAAACTTTCATAACTGTACCTCCATATTATATATGATAGTGTAAGCACTATCGTTGTTTTATTTATATAAATACTTGCATTTGCAAGGGTTCCAATATATTGCTCATATTATTACTAACTCCATATATCTCCTTCTTTACTTTTTGAGCGATTAATTCTTGAAAAATCCACCCTTGAGAAAACATAAGTTGATAATAGTAAAAATATGAGTCCGAAAATGATTACAATTACCATGCTAATAGGCGGTGTAATTACAAAACCTCCTATTTTAAAAGCAAGCTGTTCCGCCACTAATTGATCCGTTGTTAAAGACGTTTTTTCCAGTATGATGGTTCTAAAAAACGCCGTTGTATATGTCATGGGATTGAGATAAGCAATATATTGCAATGCTTTTGGTAACATTGAAAGCGGGATATATGCGCCACAAAGAAATGTAAGCGGCATTGTAATTGCCGTTATTACAACTTGAAATGTTTGTGAATTCTTAACCAAAGTCGCTATATACAATCCGAGTCCCGAGAATACAAGACCAACCACAATCATCACACCTATTACAGCAAATGGTGTTATCCAGGATGTGAATTTAAGTCCTATAAAATAACCAATGAATAGTATAATAATACCCTGCATAGTTGCTATTGTTGCTGCTGATAATAGCTGACCCGTGGCTATCTGGATTCGTTTAACTGGGCTTACTAGCACTTCCTTCATAAATCCCGAAACAATATCTTCAATTGTACTTGTGGCAACGGTAAGGGAGGTCTGAAAGACGGTGGTTATCACAATACCTGCAAGCATATAGTTTACTGGATTTTCAATATTTTGATTTTTAAATACCGAACTGAACACAAATAAAAAGAAAAATGGCATGATAATCGTGAAAACTAGCTGAACACGATTCCGTGCAAAAATTTTAATATTTCTAAACCATAAAGCTACTATAATATCCATAAATTCCTCACTTTCTTATATCTTTTCCGGTAATTTCTAAGAATACATCATTCAATGTGCCCTTTTTAATTTCCAAATCTGTTATCGCCGCTTTCTGCTCACTTAATACCTCCATCAATTTTGGTATACTATCAACTTCAATCGAATAATAACCGGTTTTTTTCTTGTAAATAAACCCTGCAGTGTTTAGCAGTGCCTCTAGTCCTTGCTCGTCATCAGTTGTAATATTTGCTCTATCCTTTGTATATTGCTGTTTCAACCGATATGGAGTGTCCATTGCAACGATTTTACCGGCATCCATAATTGCAACTTTGCTACAAATCTCGGCCTCCTCCATGTAATGAGTTGTTAGAAAAATGGTAATATTCTTTTCCTTTTGTAGCTTTACAATATAATCCCACATGTGAGCCCTTGTTTGAGGATCAAGACCTGTGGTTGGCTCATCTAAGAACAATACTTTTGGGTAGTGCAGCAGTGCTCTTGCTATTTCTACACGCCGTTTCATCCCCCCGGACAGACTGCTTACCATTGCTTTTTTCCAATCCAGTAAATCCACTAAATTTAAAACAAATTGAATACGCTCATTAGCTTCACCTTTTGGGATACTATAAAAATGACAATGCATAATTAAATTTTCCAAAACGGTCATTTTATTATCCAATGTGGGTTCCTGAAAAACAACCCCAATAACACTTCTAACTGCATCCTTTTCATGGGATACGTCTTTCCCGTCAATGATCAGGGTCCCCGAGGTCTTATCGAATATTGTACACAGTGTATTTATGGTTGTGCTTTTACCTGCTCCATTTGGCCCTAAAAATGCAAAAATGCTTCCTTCTTCTACCTCAAAGGTCACATTGTCGACTGCTGTAAATTTATCATATTTCTTTACAAAATCCTTAACTTCTATTATGTTTCTCATGGTATCACTCCCCTCACTATTTTCTAGCTTTCCGCGGTGACGTTATCCTCCGCTAAAGGACTATAATCTACCCAAGTTAAATATATTACTCTTTTCTAAACTTCTTAAGATATTCAGATGCTGATCTATTCATTTCTAATGAGAAATCAGACATATACTTACGCTTACATAGAGCTTTAATGTCTTCGCTAATATCTCTATTTAAAAATCCTGACTTATCATTTCTTATGCTTTGCATTTCTATATGTTCTTCCTTAGCTAGTCTGCGATATTTATTTTCATATACTATATACTTCTCTTCGAAACGCACAGGTTTTTTTCTATTCTTTTGAGCCAGAACAGGGTAACCATAAACCACCATAACAGCAGGTAAAACATAATCCGGAAGATCTAATAACTCTCTAATATTTTCACAATTCTCAATGATATCACCAATGTAACATGAACCAATTCCTAAAGATTCTGCAGCTACTACAGTGTTTTGAGCAGCTATTATTGCATCAGCAGAGGCAAGAAGGATGTCACCCTCCCCTGGTGTTCTTGGATTGCAATTTTCTAAGTCAAATGCATCATACCATCTTTGATAATCTGCAAGGAATATAAGCACTAAAGGAGCTTTTGCAATAAAAGGCTGATTATCACATTCTATTGATAGTTGTTTCTTTAATTTTTCATCGGTAATATCAAGTATGCTATAAAGCATCATTGCACCAGCAGTTGGAGCTTCAAATGCTGCATTTAGTATTTCATTTTTTAATTCAGCTACAATAGGTTTATTCTCAAATACCCTCATGGATTTTCTATCTTTTAATTGTTTTAAAATCTCGTTCATATAATAACCCCCCTAATATAATTTACCTATGTGTTTTAACCTACATTTATTACGTCATAAATTTAAAATATTATTGTTTAATGGCTAACAATTAATCAACCTCTTAAATAATATTATATCCTATTTTATCCTAGTTTTTAATTATTTTCTTAAAATACAATTACAACTTACAGAAGGAAGACAAAACGACAGAAAAAGGTTAACTCATCCTCATATCACCAAAGCTTGAAAGTACTATATTATAATTTCAACTAAAATTTAAGAAAAACATGTCGATTATACAAAGTATGGGTAAAGTGGAATTTATGTAATAATCGGGAGGCATTTTAACCTGTCTGAAAATTATCAATTCGAAAAAATAAGATTATATGCAATATTTTCATTTTTGTTTATGTCTCTCATGTATATTGATATATCTAATTTTTTTATGCTTAACCAAAATATAAAACACAGTCCATCTAACCCACTCATTGTAACTTTAGTTGCTTTCGGTATCTTCAATTTGATTAGATACCGTTATTTAAACACATTGAAATTTGACAGTGACTGGGTATTTTTAATGTATGGAAGCCTTGATCTTTTTTATCTTAGTTACTATTTCAATATTCCTGCCTTAGACCAGGGCGGAAAAGTAGTCATTATGTTCATATTGATAATAGCAAGTATTTATAGAGGAAGAGTAGTAGGTATTACTTTGACATTGCTTTGGTTTCCCATAAAGATGGTCTCTGACTTCATCTTTATGCAGTTAATAAAAGGTCCTGGAAATCATGATTTTGATAAGATGATGAACTACGAACATATAATAGAGGCCATATATTTTCAGGTTATGTTACTAATACTTGTGTTTATAACGGATCTAATATATAGACAAATTACCAATAAAGAAAAAGAGAATAAACGTTTATTCAATAAATTAGAACTTCACTTCAAGGAGCTAAATGTTGCACATGATCAAATAGAAGCAAAGAATGATAGATTAAATAATGCCAATTCTGATTTGAAAAAAGTAAATAAGCAATTAGCTCATAGTATTGCTGAATTTTTTACTTTGCAGCAAATTAGTCAGGCCATAGGTTCAATATTAGACACAGATGAGCTTATAGCATACGTTAATGATATTACCTTAGGGGTTATGGGCGTAAAAAACTCAACTATTATACTGTTTAATCAAAACAACTTCGATTTAGAGGTTCACACTACTAATATAACTGATGAGAGTGATTATGCATTATTATGTGATAATGTTAATGATAAAGCGCTACTAAGTATTCTAGAAGGTGGAAGTATTGTTTGTGAAAATAATGTAGATTCAAAAAAATATATTTTTACTGTGGGCAGGAATGTAAAGTCTTTTATATGCGTCCCTATAAGCTCTAAGTTGAAAAGGTTGGGTTTAATATTAATTGAACAGAATTTCGAGAATGCCTTTGATAATGATAATGTTAGACTACTTACAGTAATCGCGCAACAAGTTGGAATGGCAATGGAAAATGCGGATCTATATAGTGAAATGCATGAATTAGCAATTACAGATAATTTGACAGGAGCATACAATAGAACGTATTTTCATACAATAATTAAAGCTGAACTTATAAATGCTGAAAAGGATTGCTATGAGATAGCTGTAGCTATGCTTGATATTGATAATTTTAAAAGAGTTAATGATACATATGGGCACCTGTTCGGAGATAAGGTTTTAAAAAGTATAGCAGCACTTATAAATAAATCTATTCGAAGCGATGATGTGATGGCAAGGTTTGGGGGGGAAGAATTTATTATATTATTTCCACATACCTCATTAACCGAGGCTTATGAAATTGTTGAGGAGCTAAGAAAGAAAATAGCAAGTACCGATATTAAAGATAATACTGTTTGCGTGTCAATCTCAGCAAGTTTCGGAATAGCAAGTTTTCCTCAAAACTCTTCGAATATAATGGAACTACTAAAAAATGCAGATGATGCTTTATATGATGCTAAAAATTCAGGAAGAAACTGTGTTAAGGTTTTTAAAAGTAAAGAAAATGAATAAGCTTTAGTTTTTTAATAATTTTTCAATATCAACTTTTATTTTTAATGGAGATACTGTCGGTCCATATCTCTTAATTACATTTCCCTCTGAATCTAGTAAAAACTTAGTAAAGTTCCATTTTATTTTCTCACCTAAAAGACCTTTTACTTCACCCTTTAAATATTTATATAATGGATGTGCTGTTTCTCCATTTACATCTATTTTTTCAAACATAGTAAAAGAAACTCCATAGTTTAATTGACAAAATTTTTGTATTTCTTCATTACTTCCTGAATCTTGATTTGCGAATTGATTGCAAGGAAACCCTAGGATTTCTAAACCTTTTTCTTTGTATTCCCTATTTAATTGTTCTAAATCTTTAAATTGAGGTGTTAATCCACATTTACTTGCAGTGTTTACAACTAAAACTACTTTACCTTTGTATTCCTCCATCTTTATTTCTTGGCCATCCATTTCTTTTGCTGAAAAATCATAAAATTTCATATTTATTACTCCCTTACAAATTTTATATTTAACTGCGTAAGCCTATGTAGTATCCTAAAATAATTTATACTTACTTATTTAATACTCTGACAGACTCCCTTTCGAAAATCGATGTACTTAAAGTAATCCCCACCGTCTCTTTCCATTGGGTAATAACATCTACAGCCATTTGACCCATTTCATAATGGGGAATCTTGAGTGTGGTAAGAGGAGGGTTTGTATACTTTGCCTCTTTTATATCCCCTATGCTAATCACAGAAATATCTTTTGGAATACTAAATCCCTGTTCTCTAATAGCACTCATAGCTCCGATAGCAATATTATCATTTGCACAACAAATTGCGGTTAGGTCCTCAACCTGGGATATTAATAATTTGCAGGCCTCGTATCCCCCTTTTTGAGAGAAATCACTTCTATTAATATAGTCCTTATTGTACTCAATACCAGCAATGTCAAGGGCTGCTTTAAATCCCTTTAGCCGTTCTATGGAAGTAAATACCTTTTGTGGACCCCCGATAAAACCTATTTTTGTATGGCCTCGCTCAATCAAATATTCTGTGACTTTCTTACCAGCCTCGAAGTCATTTATCATTACATATGGAATTTCAATTCCCTGGGGAGCCAAAGATACGATTTTTAAGCCACACTGCTCATGTCTTACAAGTTGACTCATAAGCTTTTGTTTATAATCAACTTGATCAAGCCCACCTCCAGCCAGTATTATACCTTTTACTCTATGTTGCCAAAGAAGATCATGGTACATCAATTCATCTTCGGGATTACGACCTGTATTGCATACAAAAGCCAGATAACCAAGCTGGCTCGCTCTATTAGTTACTCCCTCCGCTATCTCTCCAAAATAAGAATCAGAAATATCTCTTACAATTAATCCTATAATATTACTGAAACTTTTCTTTAACCCCTGAGCAGCTATATTAGGGGTGTATTGTAATTGATCAACTGCTTTCATTACTTTTTCTCGTGTCTTTAAAGCTATTGAATAATTAACATTATTTATTACCCGTGAAACAGTAGTAATTGAAACGCCTGCTAGTTTCGCTACATCAACAATGGAAACATTTTTCATATATATTCTCCTAAAAAAACAAAATTAAGGTAAAACATTTTCTTTAATTTATATTATATAGAATTTTCAATATATTAACAATATATATCAAAAATTACTTTATACTTACTACCTCTTTATTTTAGTGCAATCAAAAGGAAAAGTAAAGAATAAGTGCTACATGTAAAGAATCCTTCAACGCATGATTGCATTGAAGGGATAAGAGGGACTAAAACAGTGCTGATATCGATTCAATGAATTTAGGCACACTATTGGATAAAGCTGAACTTGTCATACCAAGACAGAAGATGTAACTGATGGTCATGCAGATCTGAAGCATCAAAGGTTGCTTGAAACCTTTATTGACATCTTTGTTCCATATGAGCAAGGTAATGAAGAGACCTGCGACTGGAGTTGCTATTGCTGTTGCCACATTGGCAAGATATATCAGCTGTACAGGAGATCCGCCATAGCTGAAAGTAATGACTGCTGTAATGAGAAGTACCACCATGGATCCCCATTTGACATTATTTGATTCCAGTGCCGTATCTTTGTCAAACCCAGCCCACAGAAGCACCAGACCTCTTTGTGTATTACCTAGCAGTGAAGAAAACCCTGCAGCCAATAAGGCAATACCCATGATATATTTAGCTGCATTACCCATTATCGGTACCAGCATTTGAGCCAAATGAGATGGAGATTGTATTATGGTTCTTGTTGGATACAATACGATAGCTCCCACAAGAACAATGGCTCCACTGATGAGGATAACACCGGTGACATGGGCAATGGCATCAGCTTTCATAACACCATTAAACAGATCCTCCTTATTCCACTTTTTCTCAGTTCCCAGGTATGTACCGTATATACCTGTGGTCAATGATGCATTAGTGCTCATAAAGGCCAGAGCCACTGGCAGACTACCAATAGGGAACGCCCAGTGGGTTAACCCGTAAGACAGCCCTCCCCAGGCAGGTCCTCCCGTTCCAAAAAGAGTGGCATAGAAAGAACAAATCATTCCGAGTATACATATCATGATTGCTTTTTCGACTTTGGAGTATACCCCTTTGGAAAAATAGCAGTAGATCACTACACAGATCATAATCAATGCCCCTAGTTTCCAGTTTATGCCGAATATGAGATTCATTCCGGTGCCTGTTCCTGAAATATTACCCATTGTAAAAAACATGCATGCGAGGAAGGTCGCGATTCCAACAAATCCTGCTGCAACTTTTCCAAAATAGTGTTGTATGGCATGGATGGATGGCATACCTGTAAGCATTGAAATCCTATATGTTGTAAGCATGAATGTGATACCCATGAACGCTATGATGATGAGAAGCCAAAGTAGTGAGTATCCATATTTTGATCCCAGCATAGCTGCCGTCGTGATTGCTCCAGGTCCTATTACAATTCCCGTCAGAATTATTCCCGGTCCGATTCTTTTTGCCAGTTCTTTGAAAGGAAGGCGTTTAACATTAGTATAGTCGAATGTTTCATTGACAATTTTATTTTCATTTTTATCCATTTTAATACACCTCTCTTCTGAAAAATGATACCTTCCACTCACTAAATATTAAACTAAGCAAAAGGCATCTTCAAATTTTAATTACAATGTAATTGAGTGGTTTAATGAAAGCGTTTACGTATAACTAATATATTGGATAATATAAATAAAGTTATAGGTAAATTACAGAACAAAATAAGGTAAGTATAATTACGTTATTACTTCATTTAAAAGTTAGTTGCTTAATAATATAAGAATTTTGCATGAAAAAATAGTTTAGTATGCGTTTCTTAAAGATAAGAAACACATACATTATTTTACTAAACCAAATTAATCATATTAACGCCTGAATCAACTAACGCCTTAGTAACTACATCTATTTCATTTTGGTCTAAAGGAATAAGAGGTGGTCTCATCAAAGATGATGTAAATACCTTACGTTGTACCAAGAATTCTTTCATTCTTGCATGAGCTTCTCCAGTAGGCTCTCCAATTCCATAAATACCTTGTGCAGCTGCAAATAGCTTTTCATTGATCTTTTTAGCTTCTTTTAAATCTTCATTTTGAACAGCTTTAAATAAAGGAGTTATTAGTTCTGGTACGCATCCTGAGAAACCGAGTAGTGCACCATCAAGGCCTTGAATCATTGTGGATAAAACATTTTCATCGTGGCAAGTAAGTAGGGTTATTTCAGGTGCCTTTTCCCTTAATATGCAAATATCCCTTTCATATAGAGGCATATCACGAGTTCCCATCTTAACTGCTACAACATTGGGAATTTTCACCATTTCTAATAATAAATCAATTGGAAAGAATGCTTTTGTATTAGCAGGATAAAGATGGATAAATATTTTAATATTTATAGCTGCAGCAACATCTTTAACGAACTTAAGAGCTGCTTCTTTCTTAATACCAAATCTCAACCATAAGTGTGGAGGCATAAGTAAAATGGCATCAGCTCCAGCTACTTCTGCTGCTTTAGCTTGTTCTATAGCATCAAAAGTTCCTTCTGCACAAACTCCTGAAATAACCTTAACTTTACCTTTAACTCTGTCAACAGTCATTTTTGTAATACGTGCTCTTTCTTCATTTGAAAATCCTGTTATTTCTCCAGTATGTCCATTTGTAACTAATCCTGCTATTCCCTTGTCGGAATATTCGGCCAACCAGTCTATATAATTATAGAACTCTTGCTCATTAATTGAGTAATCCTTATTTAATGGTACCATTATTGCGGGATAAATTCCTCCCCATTCTCTTTTCATAATAAAATACCTCCGTTTATAAATAGATTTTAGGTAACGTTTTCTTTTGTTAGGAAACGTTTTCTAAATTCATTATATAAAACGTTTTCATAAATGTCAATAGTTTTTAATTTTTTTTAAAACTATGCTCAGCGAAATAATATTATAATGTTCTATTATAACCACTTATATCAAATACAAGTATAATAATTACAAATTAAATAGATGCTCCCTAAAACTTAAATAATATAGATGTAATCAGCGGTATCAGTCATATAAGCAATATTAAATCCAGTTATTTGTCTAAAAAATTAAATTCTTTTCAATATTTTAATAATTAAGTTAATTCTTTTATTTTTATTATAATATTTAAATTTAAGTATTAAAAATTAGCATATCTATCAATTTTTATATGAAAATAAATAGGTAACGTTTTCTGAAAAATATAAAACCTCTGTTTGATTCCATCCATTAGTTGTCTAAGTACTTCTATTTTTTTATGCAAATGCTCAAAAAAATAGTGCCTTTTCACAGGCACTATCCTTCTAATCCATATCAACCGAATAAATTGTGTTTTATGATTTTTAATTGACTTTACAAGTTATGAGCGTCACCTTATACAGTTACATCATTAGTTCCTTTTTCTTCCCATTCCGCAATTTGTTTTAATCTATCTATTATAGGAAGGTGTTGGGTGCATTCTTCTTGACACTTGCCACACTTAACACATTCAGTAGCAAATTTCTTATTACTCATAGAATAATTCCAATATTCTAAGCCATAAACAGACTGAATCATTTCTTAATCGCTTTTCTTAAACATTTGTTTTTCATTGTAAAACAACATGTATCCTGGTATATTAATTCCTTTTGGACAAACCTTACAATATCCACAACCTGTACAAATCTCATTCATATTTTCTCCTAATGCATTGCTTAGCTTATTAATATCTTCCTCCGTAAAAGGCTTTGATTCATCAGCTATCCTGCAAGCTTCATCAATATCGTGATTGCTTCCAAACCCAACTAAAGTTATAGTAATTTCAGGACTAGATATATTAAATCTCAAGGCTAATTGTGTGGCTGTTTCTCCGTCTTTTGTTAAAAAAGCCAATTCTTTTTCATGATTAGGAATAGAACCTCCACTTAAGGGATTCATTGCCACAACACCATATTCATTTTTATAAGCATGAGCTACTCCCTTCCATCTATACGGGAAGTTCAGTAAATTAATTCCCATGGTAACTCCTTCAAACTTATTTTCATCTAGCACCTTTATTACTTCCTCACCTGGTTGATGGGAGGAAAAAACAATATGATCTATCAAACCCTCCTCTTTACATTTAAGTAGTCCCTCGTATTGCCCTCCTTTTTTCATGCACAATTCATAGTGCTCCATCTTTCTTATACACCAAACATGATAAAAATGAATTTTAGGAACTCCTAATCTCTTTAAAGAGGTCTTTACAGCATTAACTGCCTTTTCTGCGGTATCATACACCTTAGGTTTTCCCTTAGTAGAAACAATAAAATCTAATTTTCCTTCTTTTATCATTTCTCTAAAAGCAATACCAAATATATCCTCGCTTCTATCATCACAATATCCGGGTGCAGTATCAAAATAGTTTATTCCTTTACTATAGGCATATTTAATTAACTCTGCATTTTCCTCATTACTTTTACTTAAGTCAAATCTTAACCCTCCAAAGCCCACTACAGAAACATTTTTTTCGGTTTTTCCATATTCAGTATACTTCATATCCGTATCTCCCTTTTTATAAAACATAATTATATTACAATATTTATTCTAAAGTATTACTCTCAATTTGTTTATTTCAATTATATATAGTAAATACATTATCTTAAAGTCATTATTAGCTATAAATTATCGAAAACGATTTCATGTTTAGCAACTGAATTATAACAAAATCCTTAACAATATACAAATTTTTAATTGAAATAACGATAACTTGAAAATTTTTATCTGAGAGACCATGGGATAAGAGTAACTACATTACCAATTCCGTAACGGGGTCTGTCAGCCTCCTAAATATATACTTGTATAAAGATTTGTATCATTGTATACTTTAAATTACTGTTTTGATTAGTTTATAATAAAAATCTTGAAGACATTATAGAGAACGACTATAAAACAAAAGAAAAGGATGTAGAATATGACTAAAAAACTAAATTTAATTAAACGACTTATTCTATTTTTTATAGGAATGAGTATAATACAGATTGGAGTAGCTTTGTTTTTAAAAACTAATATTGGTTCTGATCCGTTTACTTTATTCACTCAAGGATTAGCATTTTTATTAGATAAAACACCAGGAAATGCTAATATGATTATTTTATTTGTTTTGTTTTGCATAATACTTTTAATTGAAAGAACCCGTATAAATATAGGAACAATTATATGCGTGGTTGGAGTAGGACCCATTATTGACCTTGGAGTAAAGGCTGTTTCATTTTTTCCCATTGCATCTTCAAGTATTGCTATAAAAATACTTCTAGTTGTATTCGGCTGTGTTCTAATTGCAATTGGATTTTCTATACTCTCTGCAAGTAATCTAGGTATTGCACCTAATGATATTATTGCATTTATAATAAAAGATAAAACTAAATTAGAATATTGTTGGATCCGTATGGCATTAGATGTTAGCTTTTTAATAATAGGCTTTTCACTCGGCGGAATATTTGGTATAGGTACAATCATATCTGCATTGTTAACAGGTCCGTGCATACAATTTTGCCTTCCATATGGAGAAAAGTTCGTAAATGCTATTGTTAAAAATCAAGTTAAAGATAAAAATGAAGAAAATGAATCTTTAGCAGCTTAGTTTTAAAAGCTAACGGTGGTTTTGTGAGTCCAAGGAGCATTTGACCTTCATCTATACCTGAGTAGGAGGATATGCCAGATTACTTAAATAAATTGGAAGAAAGACGTGTGACAGGAAAAATCGCAGCTAAAATTATTTAGATAGATAAACAAACAGAGCAGATATTTTTAAATAGATATCTGCTCTGTTTGTGTGTGCCCTTGTAAACACAATTTATTTTGCTTTAAACATTATTTGAGTAACCCGTCCTTTTGAAGATATTGTTTTGCGACTTCTGTGGCTGATTTGCCCTCTACATTAACCTCATAATTCATATTACTCATTTCATCATCTGTTATTTTTCTAGCTAATTTGTTCAATGGTTTACTAAGCTCCGGATACTTCTTAAGTGTTTTCTCAAGCATAAGTGGTGCCCCTTGATATGGAGGAAAAAACTGTTTATCATCTTCCAGCACCTTCATATTGTATTGTGAAAGTTCACTGTCTGTAGAATAAGCATCCACTAAATTAATATCACCTGATTTTATGGCACTATAACGTAATTTTGGTTCCATGGTTTCTAAGTTACCAAAATTTACTCCGTATTTCTTTTGAATGCCCTTATATCCGTCTTCTCGGTCTGTAAACTCAAGTGTAAATCCTGCCTTAACTTTATTCTCAACATTTTTTAGATCAGATATTCTCGTAAGGTTGTATTTTTTCGCAAAGCTTGGTGATACAGCAATAGCATAAGTATTATTGTACTTCATAGGTTTTAAAAGTAGCATTTGGAAATTCTTTTCCATGCCAATACGTGCTTGCTCGTAAACCTGCTCTGGAATATGGCTTTTCGCTTTTTCTTTTACAAAGGTTTCGAGTGCCGTACCTGTAAATTCAGGGTATATATCAATATCCCCTGATTTTAGAGCATTGAAAAGAAAGCTAGTTTTACCCATTCCAGGTTTTAACGTTACATTGAGATTAGTTTCATCTTCAATCATTAATTTATACATGTTAATTAATATCTCAGGTTCTGAACCAAGTTTACCAGCAATAGTAATTTCTTTTCTTTGTGCTACAAAATATGGAGCAATAACAATAGAAGCAATAATAATAATACCTAAAGAAATAGCAATAATTGATTTTTTTAAAGAAACCTTTTCTAAGTAACGTAACAAAGCATCAAAAATAATTGCTAGAAGTGCTGCTGCAATTGCTCCAATTAAGATCAAACTGTTATTATTACGATCAATTCCAAGGAGAATAAGCTCTCCAAGCCCACCAGCGCCAATTAAAGCCGCAAGTGTTGCTGTGCCAATAACTAGTACCATCGCAGTCCTTATACCTGCCATAATTATAGGCAATGCAAGTGGTATTTGAACTTTAAAAAGTTGCTTACGCCTATTCATTCCCATTGCTTCCGCGGCTTCAATCAATATTGGGTCGACCTCTTTTATTCCAGTATATGTATTTCTAAGTATAGGTAAGATTGCATAGATAACTAGAGCTATTACAGCTGGTACCTGCCCAATTCCTACAATTGGAATCAAAATTCCAAGGAGAGCAAGAGAAGGTATTGTCTGAAAAATGGCCGCTATCTGTAGTATTGGTTCAGCTAAACGCTTATGCCTTGTTATATATATGCCAAGAGGAACCGCAATAATTACAGCGATAAATATTGCAATAAATGAAATCTGCATGTGCTCTAATAATGCAGTTCCTAATTGCTGCCTACGCTCTAGAATTGTTGAAATCAATGTATTCATAAAAGTTCACTACCTTTTTCAAGTCTTCGAGAAATAAATTCAACCACATTCTCATTTGTTATAGTTCCAATGATTTTATCCAAATGATTTACTGGGACGGATTTCTCATTTACCAATCGTTTAAGTAAGTTCTCAATAGATTCAGTGTCGTTAATACTCAAAGTACCATCATTAGTTTTGTAAATATTACAAAATCCAGCATCTAATATATCCTTCACTTGATAAGGCTTACTAAATATAGAAGTTTTATGAATATTTCCAGATTCAAAAAAATTCTTAACAAAATTGTTTTTAGGATATTTTAAAATATTAGTGGGGGTATCACACTGAACAATTTCCCCATCTTTCATCACACAAATTCTATCCCCGAGAGCTAATGCTTCTTGCATATCATGAGTTACAAAAACAATAGTTTTTTTGATTTTCTTTTGTAGCTTAACTATGTCGTGTTGCAATTTTTTACGGCTAATTGGATCTAAAGCACTAAAAGGTTCATCCATTAAAAGTATACCTGGATCAGCGGCTAGTGCACGTATCACCCCTACCCTCTGCTGTTCACCCCCGGAGAGTTCACTTGGCTTTCGATGACGATATTTATCTGGTTCAAGGCCAACACTTTCCAAAAGTTCAGTAACTCTATCCCTAATTTTTCGCTTATCCCACTTTTTCAATTCTGGTACAATAGCTATATTTTCTTCAATTGTCATGTGCGGGAATAGTGCAATCTGTTGAAGTACGTACCCTATACCCCACCGTAATTCATGGATATTATATTCACTTATCTTCTTATCCTTTATATAAATTGTTCCATCACTCAAATTTATCAAACGGTTTATCATTTTAAGTGTAGTAGTTTTACCACATCCGCTTGGTCCTATAATCACAAAAAATTCTCCTTTTTTAATTTCTAAACTTAAAGAATTAACTGCTATATTACCACTCGGATAAATCTTTGATACATTGTCAAATTTAATCATGTAATTCACTCCTGTATTCTCTCATTATAAAGTTATATAAAATTTTTGAGCTATTTTACTTGGCACATCTGAATAGCTCATGTTAATACGGATAAGTCTTTAGTAATCATTTTATCTTCTCCTTAAATATTACTTTGATATCAAAGTATTGTCAATAGAAAATTTACATAAAGTAAGTTAAATAAATTTAATAGCTTGAATGGGAGTTTTTTAATTTTTATTCTATCCTTATCCCAACTACCGATTATTTTAGGTATTGACATATTCATCTAGACAAGTTACAATTAATTCGAAAGTTATCGAATCTTAATATGATGAGTTAGGAGATGGAATATGGACACGAAAAAAGCGGCAAAGATATTCAAGGCACTATCTAATCCCAATAGACTAGAATTATATTTTAAAATTGCCGAGATGCATGAATCTAGTTTTGAAACTAAAACTGACTGTGAATGCTTTGTTACAGATATCATCAGTTGTTTGAATATCGGTGCTCCTACTATTTCCCATCATATCAAAGAATTAGTGAATGCAGATTTGATTAGTACCGAAAAAAAGGGAAAATTTTTAATTTGCAGAGTAAATGAAGAGTTAATCGAGGAAATTAGCAAGTTGTTATCATTAAAGAATAAATGATTTGTCGCATGCTTTAAAAATTGCTAAATAGTTCGATAGTTATAAAAACGTTAAAGTATCGAATCATCTATCTAATGACCAATAATGGAGGTTTGTTATGAAAGTATTTTATTTCACAGCTACTGGTAACAGTTTAGATGTTGCTAAAAGGTTTGGAGGAGAACTTTGTTCGATACCAAAAATATTAAAAGGCAATCAATTTGATTTCGAAGATGAAAAAATAGGGATAGTATTTCCTTGTTATGGCTTTGCGGCTCCAGGTATTGTACGAGAATTTATAGAGAAGGTCACGCTTAAGAGTCCTTATATTTTTGCCATTATAACTTATGGAAATAGCCTTGGAGACGCTGCCAATTGGTTTAAAAGTTTTGCAGAAAAGAATAATATCCAAATACAATATTCAGACGGTTTGCTCATGGTTGATAACTATTTGCCAATATTTAATATCGAAAAACAAAAGTTGAAGGAAAAGAATATTGAAGAAAATTTGAGTCGTTTGCTAACAGATGTGAATCAAAACAAAAAATATATCAGAAGCGGAACATTCTTTAATTCAATGTCAACTAAAGCCATTCAATTCGTATACAAAATAATTCCAAACATTAATTCAGATAAGAATTTTTCCATTGGAGATAACTGCAATCGTTGTGGAACTTGTGTCAAGGTTTGCCCTCGCAACAATATAAAAATCGACAAAAATCTAGACCAGAACAAACCAGTTTATGGAGGACATTGTGAATTTTGCCTTGCCTGTATAAACCTTTGTCCACAAAAATCGATTCGCTTAAAGAAAGAAAGCAATCCGAATGCACGGTTTATGAATGAAAATGTAACTTTAAAAGAAATTATTACTGCAAATGATTAAATAATTGTTGAATCATTTAGCAAGTAAAAAAATTAAGGTGGTAGAATTATGATATTCAAAAAATTAAGTTTAGAAGATAAAAACAGTATAGACAAATATATTTCCCCATACAAATTCTTGAGTTGTGAATATTCTTTTACAAGCTTATATATCTGGAAAGATGCCTGTGACATTCAATACACCATATATAAGCAGGCTCTTATACTAAAAAAGAAGGACTTTGATGGAAACTATCATTTCATGCAGCCTTTAGGATATTCCAAAGAAGACTTAGGAGAGATTATAGAGAAATTAAAGGCATATAGAGAAGAAAATGATATGAAATATTTATTTAAAGATCTAGAGGAGAGCTTTATAGAGGAATTCAATGTTTTACTTAATGAAAAAAATGAATTTTGTATAAAAGAAGATAGAGATAACTTTGATTATTTATATGAAGCCAAAAAACTTATGACTTTATCAGGTAAAAAGCTTCATTCAAAAAAGAATCACTACAACGCTTTTACTAAAAGCTACAATTATGAAGTGGTAGAAATAAATAATGAAAGAGTAATTAACGATGTTATAGGTGCCGCGCAAAAGTGGTATGAGGAAACACCTGAAAATGATATTAAACTTTACTATGAACTTCTGGCAATAAAGGATATAGTTAATAATATGAATTTATTAAATCTTAATGGGGTAGCAGTATATGTTGATGGAAAAGTAGCGGCATTTAGTATTGGTGAAAGTTTGAATGAAAAACTTGCTGTAATTCACATTGAAAAAGGTGATAAAAATATAAATGGTATATATAGTTTTATAGCAAAAACATTGATAGATAAATGTTTTAATAATGCAGAAATAATAAATAGGGAACAAGACTTGGGTATTGATGGACTTAGAAAATCTAAAATGTCTTATTATCCTTTAAAATTAGAGAAAAAATTTATTCTTAGCTTCTAGGAACAAATACTATACATGAAGAAGTAAAAGGGTTAAGAGATTTCTCCCTTAACCCAAATATCCTTTTTCAAAAGCATCAATTGCTTTTAACTTTCCTTTTACTTTCAACAAAACTCCGATTTTCTCACACAAATTCTCTAAATAATCTTTTATATATTCATCTCTGACATAAACTGTTTTTGGTTTACCATTTTGCATCAAAAAATTAATAAATATTCCAAGAATATTCTGTACAACTTCATCTTTAGGAGATAGCATGTTCTGATCAATAAGCATACCACTCTTACAGTCTGCAATAATTAACAGCTTACCTAAGATAGGTCTTTCAAATTCTTTATCGTTAATTACAACATTTAAATATAAAGTATCCACTTCAATTTCATTCCTGGTAGTCTTTAGTTTATTTAATTTTACCAATAATAATTCGTCGTTTATAACAGTAGTCATACGAATTCTTGGAGGTATAATGTTTGATGCTTCAGAAGTTAGCCATAACTTTGACTTGTCGTCATATTTTCTATGCAGAATATTTCCACTCTCAAAGTCAACTTTTATTTTACCTTGAACAAAATATTTTAAAGCCATATAAAGTTGCTGAAATACAAAGGTAAGCTGAACTACCTGGTTTTGATCTAAAATATATGGGACGTATCCAGTTTCAAAGGACCTAAAATAAATCCATTCATTTTTACCTCTAAATTTCAAACCCAGATCCTTAATAACCTTAAGCTCTTTGCTTGATAATTCATCACGGCTTCCAAAATAGCACATTAAATTATTTTGGTATCTAATATATTGCGTTGAAGAAATTTTCGGATTATCGATAATATAATAAAAACCATTAATTGCATCAACCCCTGCATAAGATCCGATAGCGATACAGTCCCCTGCCTTACCCATTACACTGCAGAAAAAGGATTCCTCGTATTCTGGCAGTACTATTTCAGTCGATATTCAATGGGGTCAGACCCCATAGCTATCAAGCTAAGGTAAATCAATATTTGCTTTAGCTTGTTTTTTATATTTTTATCTTACTGGAAATTATTTTTCAAACAAAATGACTACTAGGGTGTCCTTCCGTTTAAAAATACCAATATTTGAGCTTACTAATTAATCATGCGATTTTAACTTCATGATTATTACAAGAGTATAATGATTTTACAGTATTATATTGCTATATTTACCAACTCACTTTCATATATTCTTACATTTTCTATTATTGAATATGTTGATTTGCTTCCTTTCTTTGTAGTTTTTCTACCATACCTTAATATTCGCTTAATTATTCTATTTAAAAAATTAAAAAGGACTAACTCACCTTTAAATATTTTCCTTCTAATTCTCGAAAAGAACTCTTTGACAATAGCAAATGATTTTATCTCACTGATTTCTTTCCTATTTTCTTCATAAGTAATTTTTTTACCTGTTGAAACAATTGAAGATGTTAGAAGCAGTGCTGTTAATCGTGCATATAGAAAGCATTGAAATAGCCTAAATCTTTTAAATGTAAGTCATTAGGCTCGATGCCTCTTTCAAGTGTAGGTAGGTAATCTGCATCGTTTGATACCGCTTCACTTACATCACATTGAATAAAATTTCCGGTAAATAGTTCATATTCTAATTGTATTTTTACAGCGGAATCTGAGGAACTACCGCCACTCCCTCTGTAAGTCGATTTTAAATTTTCAGGAAGAGGTATAGTCATTGAATCTACTATTTTTATTAATTTAAAAAGATTCCTTAATATAGCACTATCATTCTTTAGAATTCTATTTTGCTTTTCTAACATTTGTTGAAATACAGACTTTAGAAAGGCTACTGCTTTCTTATTAAGGCGCTGGTCTAAAGCCTGTGGTGATAAAGTGATATCTTCTAACGAGCCTATCCTGGTGCTTAGTTGTAATAAGGTTGATCTGCACAAATCTTCACCACTAAATAGGCATAAGGATAAGAATATCTCTGGTGTTATTTTGCTTTCTCTTTTTACGAATTTTGTATTCAATGCAATTTTATTAATAACATCAATTGAATATAATTCTTTTAATATTTTTAATAGTTTTTTTAATCCTTTATTCATTTGTTTGCCACCCTTCAATTATGCAAATTATTTATAAATTAATCTTATAATACTTATTATAAGAACAAAAAACAAAGAATGGATTATATGCCTAAATATAGGCTAATCCATTCAATACATAAAAATATTGTAATTATTTTTACATCATTTGGTTCTGCTAGCTTGATAGCTATGGGGTCAGACCCCTGTAAAAAACTGGAACAGTTTTTGTATTGTTTAGATTATCCCAGTTTGTTATAATAAAGGTTATATAATTATACTTATAAGGCTATAATTAAAATTAAAAATAACAATAGAATTTCCAGAAAGGATAAAATCAATGACGATACATAAGATAGATAAATCTGAAGAAAATGAAAATAAAGAATTGATTGTAATAATTAAACAAGATGGAATTTTCGAACTTGACTTTCAAGTATCAGAAGAAAAATTTAACGAAGAGCAATTCGCAATTCAACAAGAGATACATAATCGGTATATAAAATCTGAAAATGAGGGTATATTTTTTATTGGGTTTTTAGAAAAAACAGAACGATTAACAGAGTCTGCCTCGTATCTAAGACTTATTATAGCTACCTTTATAAAAAAATTATCAATGAATCCAGATATTGAACTTTTACGCGAAAAAACTTTAGTAGATATAGAAAAAGATGTAATTAAAGACTTACTAGATAGTGCCCCTTATTTAACTGGACTCGAATACCTAAGCGGTGAATGGATAGAAAAAATGTGGCACAAGTTAAACAACTCTTTTAGTGAAATGATAGCGGGATATAAAGGAAGCGTTGCAGAGTTTTTTTCTTCGTTTAACCATAATATTAACTTAGTTGGACGTGTATTTTTTCACTTAGTTGAGAGCAAGAAGGATGATTATCCTTTTGCATTTTTAGCGACTTATTCGGTAAACGATGTGAAAAGTGGCACATCAAAACATCTTCCATTAAAAAATGCACTTATTGAGTATGGGCAAAATAATAAAAAGCTTTTAAATTTGCTTTCAACAGTAAATAAAGCTTCTGAAAAAAGCGAGCTAATTTCAGAACTTGTTGAAACAGGTGAAATATTTCACCCACTAGGTTTAAGTGCCAGTGAAGCCTATACATTTTTAAAAGAAATACCTTGTTATGAAGAATCAGGAATTTTATGTCGTGTACCAAAATGGTGGAAGAATAAATCAGAATCCTTAAGGATGTCTGTAAGTTTAGGAAATTCTACTCCTTCAAGAATAAATCTTGAATCGCTGGTGGATTTTGATGCGAAACTATTTCTGGGAGAAGAAAGAATTACTGCAGATGAAGTAAAGCTACTTCTATCAGAAGCAGAGGGATTAACTTTTATAAAAGGGAAATGGGTAGAGGTTAATCATGAAAAACTAAAAGAAATGCTCAAGGCTTTTGAAAAAGCACAGAAGCTTATGGAAAGTAATGATATAAATATTATTGAGGCAATGCGTTTTCAGTTAAATGCTCAAAAGGTATTAAATGTTTCGAGCGATGCCTTTGACCTTGAAGTTACTAATGGCCAGTGGCTTAATTCAGTTGTTGCTCGGCTCAGCAATCCTGAAGAAATTGAAGAAATTACTTGTGGCGATGACTTTAATACAAGCCTACGTGCTTATCAAGAGCGTGGTTTAAGCTGGCTTAATTTCATGAAAAATATGGGGCTTGGAGCCTGTCTTGCAGATGACATGGGACTTGGTAAAACGGTGCAAGTTATTGCACTTTTAAATTATATTAGAACACTTAAACAGGAAAAAACACTGTTAATTATCCCAGCATCACTTATTGGCAACTGGACTTCTGAAATCCAAAAGTTTGCACCTTCATTAAAATATTATGTTGTACACCCTTCTGAAAATAAAAATTTAGGAGAAGATGATATAAATTGTGTAGATAATTATGACCTTTTTATAACTACATATGCAATGATTTCAAAATATGAATGGATAAAAAACATGATTTGGGACTCAGTGATTTTAGATGAAGCCCAAGCTATTAAAAATCCAGGAACTAAGCAGACTAAAATAGTGAAACAACTAAAAGCCAGATATAGAATAGCAATGACAGGTACTCCAATAGAAAACCGTCTTTCAGATTTATGGTCATTATTTGACTTTCTAAATAAAGGACTTCTAGGAAGTGCAAAGGAATTTTCAAATTTTGCAAAGAAGCTGAAAGAAAGTCAAACAGGCTATGCAAAACTTAAAAAGGTTGTAAGTCCATTTATTCTTAGAAGATTAAAAACAGATAAAACTGTCATTAATGATTTGCCAGAAAAAATAGAAATGAAAACTTATGCAGCGCTTTCAAAGAAACAAGTTATGCTTTACAATAAATTAGTTAATGACTTAAAACAGAAACTTGAATCCAAAGAAGATGGTATACAGCGAAAGGGAATAGTACTTTCGTCACTTATTAAATTCAAACAAATATGTAATCATCCTTCTCAATATCTTGGTCAAGCTTTTTACGCAGAAGGTGAAAGTGGTAAATACGCAAGACTTCGTGAAATATGTGAAACTATTTATGAAAAAAGAGAAAGAGTGATTATATTTACACAATTTAAAGAAATAACAAAGCCACTTAGTGATTTTCTAGAAACTGTATTTGAACATAAAGGGCTTATATTACATGGAGGAACTGCAATTAAAAGGAGAAAAGAACTTGTAGATAAATTTCAAGGTGATGAGTATGTACCTTTTATGGTTCTCTCAATAAAAGCTGGTGGTGTAGGATTAAACCTTACAGCGGCTAATCATGTTATTCATTTTGATAGATGGTGGAACCCAGCTGTTGAAAATCAAGCAACCGATAGAGCTTTTAGAATAGGTCAAAATAAGAATGTTATAGTTCACAAATTTATAACTAAAGGAACTATTGAAGAAAAAATTGATATGATGATTGAAGACAAAATTAAACTTTCTCAGGAAATCGTTCCAGATATTCAAGAAAAATGGATTACTGAGATGGATAATAATGAAATTATGGATTTATTTAAACTACAAATATAATTTTGGAGGAAAAAAACATGGGGTCTTACGGAAGTTTTCCTGCTTATATACCAGTGGCAGAGAGAAAAGAGCGTGCAGCAAAAAGTGTTGAAAAGCTAAAAAAGAAGAATAAAGATATTTCTCCAGTGGTAATAACAGGTAAATCTATAGCAAAAACTTGGTGGGGAAAGTCATGGAATAAAAACTTAGAAAGTTATGCAGACTACTCTAATCGTATCGGTAGAGGGCGTAGTTATTTGAAAAATGGAGCAGTATTAGACCTTAAAATAACAGAAGGAAACATAAATGCCCTCGTGCAAGGAAGTAGGTCAAAGCCATATAAGGTGGATATCAGCATAAAAGCACTGCAAAAAAATATTTGGGAAGATATTATGAATCAATGCTTAGGTAAAATCGAATCTATTGAAGAATTAATAGAAGGTAAATTTCCAAAAGTACTAGCTGATTTCTTTACAGTAAAAGGTAAGGGACTATTTCCATCACCTAGTGAAATAGAATTGCGATGTAGCTGTCCTGACTGGGCAATTATGTGCAAGCATGTAGCAGCTGTACTATATGGAGTTGGCGCAAGACTTGATGATAACCCAGAATTATTTTTTGTCTTAAGGCAGGTTAACATAAATGACCTTATTTCAGAAGCAATTAATAAGAAAACTCAGACATTGCTAGAAAAATCAAAATCTAAAGGCCGCAGGGTTATTGAAGAAACAGATATCTTTGATATGTTTGGAATTGATATGGAAGTTACTGGTGAAGATGAGATTAAGAAACGTAACCCTAAGCTGTAAATGAAAGACCTCTTTTGGTCATGATAACAACCATAAGAGGTCTTTTTGTTCAGCTTCTGAGTCTCATTTTAGCAAGCAATGATTTCCTTTATCATAAACTCTTTTCCGCATAATAAGTCCCAGTCTTTACTTCCGCACTTTGGACATGTATTTTTATTCTCAATGAGATTAAAAACTTTATTACACTTTTTGCAAATACCATTGCCTGGTAATATCTCAATCCTTAATTCTGTCTCTTGCAATAAGGTACCCTCTATTGTAGCTGGATAACAGGCTTCAATATATCTCGGAATCATGGATGAGAGCTCACCAATTTGAAGCACCAATGTTTGGATTTTTGTTACTCCATTTTTTTTCGCGAAATTTTCAACAGTTTTAACAACTTCCATCAAAACTCCTATTTCATGCAAATAAATTCACCTCTCTTGTCACAGTATAACAAAATCGTATATTACTAGAAATGCTATCTTTCTTCTTATTTTGAGAATAGTTTCTTCACATTTTTCATTGCAATTCTTCCTTGACGTTTGATAACATGTTTTATAACTGCAGGTTTCATATCCTTAAAATCTACACCAGCACTATCATATTTTCTTATTAGTGAAATTGCGTCAAATTTGCATTTTGTAGTACAAACACCACAGCCTACACATTGGTATTCATCTACAAATGTAGCACCACAGCCAAGGCAACGTTCAGTTTCCTTCTTTATTTGTTCTTCAGTAAATGTAACACGCAAATCACTAAAGGTTTCTTTTGATTTGCTTCCCTCTACATGAAGTGCTCTTTGTCTAGGCAAACGATCATAACCTTCCATCTTCAAGTTTTCTTTATCAAGAGCATGATATTCTCTCTCTCGGCCTAAGGTCAAACTGTCCCCATGAACATAACGATGAATTGAAATTGCACCTTGTTTTCCAAGTGCGATAGCATCTATAGCAAACTTAGGACCTGTTAATGCATCTCCGCCGGCAAATACATCAGATTCACCTGTTTGGAAAGTTATTGGATCAGCTTTTACTGTCTTATTTGGATTTAATTCTATTTTGGAATCCTTTAATAATCCGCCCCAATCAATGCCTTGACCAACTGATATAAGTACATTGTTTGCTTTAACGATCTTTGTATCATTTTCGTCGAATTTAGGACTAAATCTTCTATTTTCATCGAATACAGAAATACATTTTTTGAATTCTACACCGACAACACATCCATTTTCATGAACAATTCGTTTTGGCCCCCAAGAATTGTTGATAATAATGCCTTCCGACGACGCTTCTTCAATTTCTTCCTCAAGAGCAGGCATTTCTTGTCTATTTTCTAAACAATACATATCTATTTGTGAAGCACCAATTCTTTCAGCAGTTCGAGCAACGTCAATAGCAACATTTCCTCCACCAATGACAATAACTGGTCCTTCCATTTTTAAATTTTCACCTAAACTTACTCTACGTAAGAAATCTACCCCTGTCATTGACCCTTCAACATCTTCACCCTCAATGCCTAAGTTTCTACCTGCTTGAGCGCCAATAGCTGCATAAAATGCTTTGTAGCCTTTCTTTCTGAGTTCTGGAAGGGTAACATCTGTGCCAACCTCAACTCCGCCTTTAAATTCTACCCCTAATTCCTTCAAAATATCGATTTCTGCATTTACAACTTCTTTTCCTAATCTAAAGGAAGGAATTCCAAGAGTTAACATACCACCTAAAGCCTTTTGCTTTTCAAATACTGTTACCTGATATCCATCAACAGCTAGGAAATAAGCACAAGAAAGTCCTGCAGGACCTGCACCAATTATAGCTATTTTTCCTGATCTTTCTACCATTTTTTCAGGTACAAAGCGGTGTTCTGCTTTTAAATCCTGATCAGCAATAAACTTTTTAACTTCATCAACTGCAAGTGCTTCATCTACACTTGCTCTTGTACAAGCAGATTCACACTTTCTTGGACAAATACGTCCACAAATTGCTGGGAATGGATTTTCTTTCTTTATAAGCTCTAGAGCATCTCTATATTTTCCTTGAGATGCCATCTTAATATATCCTTGAACTGATATGTGAGCTGGACATTCAGATTTACATGGGCTTGTTCCACTCTCATCAACAACCCTGCGATTACGATAATCAGGATTCCATTTGTCTTTTCCCCACTTCGTATCGTATGGAGTATCCTTTTCCTTAAGAACTTCAATAGGGTTCTTTAAGCATAATTTTTGTCCTAATGTTAATGCATTTGATGGACAATTCTCTACACATTCTCCACAAGCAACACATTTATCTTTATCTACTTGTGAAACATAGTTAGATCTAGACCAATCAGGGTTTCTATAAAGATTTGCATTTCTTAGTCCAAAACAAGAACATCCACAGCAATTACAAATAGCAAGGGCATTTCCTGGCCCTGATAAATTAGGTATCTGATGCATCATTCCTTCTTTTTCAGCTTGCAGGCAAATCTCAGCAGCTTCTTCTCTAGTAACTTGTCTGCCGATTCCTACACGAATATAGTATTCAGCAGCTGATCCAAGTCTAATACATATGTCTTCAACTCTATGTCCACAGCCTTGTCCAATGATTCTCATGGATGCACGGCATGCACAATCTGTAACAGCAAAAACATCATGTTTTTTAAGAAGGTAATCTATTTCCTCATAAGAAGCCTTTCTTGTATCCCCATCAATAGCGCTTTGAACTGGAATAACTCTCATTACACCTAAACCAACTGGAATATTTCCTGCCATTAAAGCACCTAATTTTCTTGTATATTCTTCAAAACACTCACCAATTACTGGATACTTTTCCAAGTTTGCTTTGTTATCAACCATATATTCCATAACACCAGGAACATAAAGCTCAAGACAGTATTTATCTACACCATCTTCTTTTTCTACTTTAATAACTCCATTTAGAGCCATTTGATATAGCAATTTTTCTACTTCTGCAGCTGGTTTGCCACACTTAGCGGCAGTTTCCTGTACGGTCTTAAGTTTTCTTATTTCCAGGTAAAGTGCTATTTCTGCCATTTCATCTGTAGTAACTGGCTCAAGAATTCTATATTCTGGGTCTGTTGCTTTTACTTTTACTATCCCGCCAGTAATCCCAGCAGCGATCTTATTGGCCAGTTCAAGTACTTTTTTCTTTACCACAATTATTTCTCCTTTCAATCGAAACCTGGGTACTCTAAAACAATTTCTTTATGGCACTACTGGACATTCCAATTTTTCACTTCGGTACGTATCCAGTCAACCCACTCAGAAGTTCCCTCGCCAGTTTTAGCAGTGATTGGAATAACCTTGATATTCGGATTTAATTTTTTCACACGCTCTTTGACTGCCTCTAAATCAAAATCAAAAAAACCTATTGAATCCATCTTGTTAATTAATAAAACATCAACAATGGAAAACATTAAAGGGTATTTTAGTGGTTTGTCATCTCCCTCTGGTACACTTAAAATCATGGCATTTTTTACTGCTCCAGTGTCAAATTCTGCTGGGCATACCAAATTTCCTACATTCTCTAAAATTACGAAATCAATTCCTTCTGTGCCAAGTCCTAGTAAACCTTGCTTAGTCATATCTGCATCCAGATGACACATGCCACCGGTGTGCAATTGGATTACTTTTGTACCAGTTTTGGCAACAGTATAAGCATCCACTTCTGAGTCAATATCGGCTTCTAAAACTCCAATGCTCATTTCATCTTTCAAAGCTTCTATTGTTCTTAAAACCGTTGTTGTTTTACCTGAACCTGGTGATGACATCAAATTCAGTAAAAATGTCTTATCTTTTTTCAATTCACTCCTAAGCAAATCCGCTTGCCTGTCATTGTCTTCGAAAACACTTTTCTTGATCTCAAGGACTTTATATTTATCCATATCATTTTTACCTCCATTAATCATAGTTAGATTATATTATATCGTTTCAATACATCTTCAATGACTGTTCCTGAAATCTTCTTTAAGCCCTTCTTTTTAACAAAGTTCATGATAAATGGCAGTTTTTTATCACCAGGCTTATTGCCATCCATCATCTTTACTGTAGAATCCAAAAGTACTCGGACATCATAGCATGAACCAAAGACCTCTGGTACACCACGATCTATGTCTAGCAATGTGTAAACTGCCTCCATGGCTGTTCTCACTGAATATTCCGTTGTAAACACGGTATCACGTGTTGTATCGGCGAACTGACCAAGGAAAGCAAAGTTCTCGCTTCCAACAGGTACAACCTTAGGTCTGTCCCCTTCTCTTCTTGGCATAAAGAATGCAGTAATATATGGCATCATACAAGGTATGCTATGAGCAGATTTTGTAGCCATATCGTGAATCTCGGATTCAGGCACACCCATATGATAAAGCCATTCTTCTGTGATTTCCACTCCGGTACATTCCCTCATTGGCTTCTTGATATAATTTCCTGGAACCTCTGAGAATAGACCGTATACCCAAACTACAATCTGATCTTTTGGTTGTTCTTTGAAATGAGGCTGTCTATTCAAAGTATAACTCATAAGCCAATTTGAATCTTTCACAGTAATGATACCACCTGAAACAACCTTTCCGCTAAATGGATCACGTTTGCAAATTTTTTCTATATATTTAGGGATTCTCTCATCAAGTGTGGTAATTGTAGAAGATTCCCAGTTTGTTTCTTTAGTACTCGTGCAGAATTTATCAGGTCTACCGAAGGCTGTATCTTGCTTTGCGATATTTCTCCAAAGCTCCCAGCATCCTCCTGTAGAGTTATTAAACTCGGGTGCATGGTTATCGTCACCTAGTGAAGAATTTTCTGTACAGCTTCCATTAGTAATAAACACCAAATCATCTTTAGTAAGTTCAATGGATTCTTCCTTGCCGCCATGGTTACAAACAATTTTTCTCGCAAGCTTTTTGCCATTTTTAATATCAAATACAACATTTGTTACCAGGGTATCATATTGGAACTGAACGCCATGTGCTTCTAGGTATTTTACCATTGGTAGAATTAATGACTCATATTGATTGTATTTGGTAAACTTCAAAGCAGATAAGTCTGGAAGGCCGCCAATATGATGAATAAATCTCTGAAGGTAGAGTTTCATTTCCAATGCACTGTGCCAGTCTCTGAAGGCAAACATTGTTCTCCAGTAAAGCCAGAAGTTAGATTTAAGAACTTCATCTGTGAACACATCAGAAATCTTCTTGTCATACAAATTTTCATCTCGAGTCATAAAAAGCTTCACAAGTTCCTTTGAAGCTTTTTCACTTAGTCCAAACTTTCCATCGGTATGAGCATCCTCACCTCTGCTTTCCGTCACTCTCATCAAAGAATAATTCGGGTCTTTCTTGTTCAACCAATAAAACTCATCTAAAACGGAAACGTCATCTGTCTCAATAGAAGGAATAGAACGGAACAAATCCCACAAGCACTCAAAATGGTTTTCCATTTCACGCCCACCACGGATAATAAACCCCTTTTGACTATCGTTAATACCATCACAAGCTCCTCCTGGGAGATTAAGTTCTTCAAGAATATGAATGTGCTCACCCTTCATCTGACCGTCGCGCACCAAAAAACATGCAGCTGACAATGATGCTAAACCAGCACCAACCAAATATGCAGACTTTTTATCCACATCAGTCGGTTTTAAAGGGCGAGCAAATGCTTCATAATTTCCATTGCTATAATACATTGAACATACCTCCTAGTCTTTACTTTATAACTATATTATAAAAACTTATTCTGAGGATAACAATATACAAAATAGCCAATGTGTCCAAAAAAGCCTCTCAATTTTAAAATTTTGCTATACTATTTATTCTGCAAGTGCATTAACTTCCTTATATTCCTTCAAACCTGTATAAAGCTCGCCAAGATAAGGATTTCTCTTTGTCTTAACTACTTTGTAAATCATGTAAACAAATACCGCTATATTTACAGCTAATGCTGCGAAACTAAATGCAAATAATGGTACTGTATTGTAGGATGAAGCAACAGCAAATGCACCCTTATCAATGAAGGCTGGGAAGGTCTGTGCAAACATACACCATATAGCTAGCGTTTGTGCACGATGCTGTAGCCATGCTCCTTTTCCCACAGTAAAGGCGCAAAGGGTTGGAGCGAGTAGTAGAGCAAGCCCGCAATACCAAGCATGACCTGGCAGGCAGTTATAGGTATAAGCAAAATTCCATAAGTCGTAGGCTATTATCCAAAACCATAGCATATCAGGCCACAGCATATCTTTGCTGCCATCTTTAGCCGTCTGTTTTTTTATGCAAATTCCAAGCCAGCCAGTTATAGTTATAATGTTTAGGATACCTGCTACTGCATTCATGAAATTCCAGGGACCACCAAGTACATACATGGCTTCATCCACTAAATTCCCTCCACCTGGATATTGAATACCAATTTGGAAATCACGGATCACCGCCTCCATAATGTTTATAGCAAGGATAAGTGGAGGAAAACATAATGCCCATTTTTTATCAGATAATCTCCACTCTTTACCTGTCAATTTATTTTTCCATTTAACATGCCTGATACACCAAAAACCTATACATCCAGCTGTAGAAGAATACACCTTTGCTAAATGGAACCAGTCCGTATAAGTTGTATCCCTGAGTACTGTAAACCATAATATTGAAAGCGTTAGTGGTAAAATAACAAAACTGAAAAAACTAACATATTTCCACCTACGAGCTACTTCATTAAAGCCAAACAGTGCTATAAAAACAATTATCCAAACACCCCATACACTTAATGCTGATGCCCCCTCTGCGTAGTTGAAAACAAACATATTATTACCCCCTTAATATATACATTAGTATTTTATAACTATATTGTACAATTTTTAACAATCGCTCTTCAATAGACAGAAAGATGAAAGTGTCTATTTAGGACACTTTCATCTTCTTAAAAAAGTTATTCTTTTATTTCTTCTTTTACAAAAGCAGCCACAGAGCGAGGAATACTTCCTTCTATCATGATCAAAAGCTTTTTAAGGATAATTTCCGGCTCCTCATCCATTCCGTCACTTACCCAGTCCGTAATTAACCCATTAAACACATGTCTATAAAAATTTACGATGAAATTTTTATCTTTCTCCTTTAACTTTACTCCAATTTTTTCAACACACTCATCAACTACATCCTCCAGCAATCTGTTAGAAAGATCTGTAAGGTAGGTATTGGCTTCAGGCCAATAAGAAGAATTATACACATGCATAATCATTTTCGAATTCTTCTTCAGATAATTCATTGTAGCCAGAAACCCTCCTCCCCAGTTTTCAAAGGTTCTGTTTTGTGCTATTTCTATTGATAATTCTTCAAAAAATATGAATTTAAAAACATTCATGATATCAGTAAAGTGATTATAAAAAGTCTGCCTGTTTACATCGCAGTGTTCACAAATTCCCTTCACTGTAATCTTGTCTATAGATTTCTTGTTTAATAATTGTTTAAAAGAGTCAATTATTGCAGCTTTAGCATTCTTTTTCATAAACTTCTCCTCTACTTTACGGGGTCAGACCCCTGGGTAATTATGTAAGTTCCTCAATGTTCACGAAATTAAATCCTATTTAAAATGTAACGTTATATCCACTATTTCAGAATTACTGCCAATCCTTACAGGAGGACCCCATGTTCCTGCACCGCTGGAAACTACAACCTGCAAATTTCCTATTTTTAAATATCCATAGTCAATTTGAAAGATTTTGCTTGTAATGAAATTAAAGGGGAACAGCTGTCCCTTATGGGTATGCCCGGATAGTTGTAAATCCACTCCAGCAACCCTAGGTTCTTCCAGGTCGATTGGCTGATGATCCAATACAATCACCGGGAGTTTCATATCCATTTTTTCCATAGGGGTCGATAAATTCTTGCGTTTCTGTCCACTAATTCTTTCATAAAACTTGTCTTCTCGTCCTATGAGATAAAAACTGTTGTCTATTTTTACGCTACTGTCTCTTAATACATTAACTCCTGCTTGTTTAAACCTATCTATTCGATATGATGAATCACCCTTTTCGTCATAATCATGATTTCCTAAGGACGCATAAATCCCATATTTGCTTTTTATCTTTTGGAAGTTATATTCCATAACGCGAAGCTCATAAGGCTCTGTATCACGGTTGGCATCAATAATATCTCCTGAAATCAAAACAATATCAGGGTTCATTTTATTTATTGTATCTACTAATTTCTCCATGCTTTTGTCCTCTAACCCACTGAGGTGAATGTCCGATAAGAGCGCAATACGGAGCTGTTTCAATAAACCTGCTTGTTTGGCAACATTTATACTATAGGGTGTCACTGTTAATGCTCTTGCGTTTAACGTTCCGTACACAAGCAAAGCACCTACAGTATCAAAAACCAACAAACCTACTACAAAAGAAACCATCGGTTTATGCTTTAATGCTACTGGTATAAACCCAAGCCACTTATCTAATAAACGAATCATGTCAATTATAAAAATAAATATTGTAAAATATGCTACTGCCGCTAGCCAGTAGGAAGCCGCCAGATAAAAACCATCCTGTAAAAAATGCGGCAAATAATGATTCCATATCACTCCGATTAAGCTTGCTATCACAATCGCAATAAAAATAATGCAATATACTTTTCCACTTAGGAACGGTAACTTGGGACCTAGACGTTTCCAAAACCAAAAACCAATGTAGTAATTCATACCACCATATATTGCCAATATCATGCCTATAATTAAATAAAATACCATTTTCCTACCTCTCCCTTATAAAAATCAATCAATAAATCAACAGTTACCGTATATATCTATAAATTAAATAATTCGATATATACTACATTTCCCCTTCAATATTCTTTCAAAATTATTTAAATTATAGAGTCTTTTCTTTCCATTAGAAAAGGAGCTGCCTCAAAATGATCTTTTAGATCATCTTGAGGCAGCCCCTTATCAGTTTTATGATGTAATTGTATTATTAAGTTTGACTTTTAATAAGCATTCCAACAGCCGTCGACAGCCAAAACTTGACCGTTAATGCGTGCTTATGTAAGTTTATTCCATGATCTTACCTATTTATAATTGTAATACTTTTACGCAAGTAAATTCTTACTATTGTTTTTTCAATGATTTCATACCAGATACTAAACCTCCATCACAAAGAATGTCCGTACCTGTTAAAAATCCATTTCTTTTATCAATACAAGAAGTAAATAGATATGCAACTTCTTCGGCATAGCCAAATCGCTTAATTGCACAACATTTTGTAAATTTATCTGCTCCTTCAGATTCTAATTTCCCCATCGGTGTTTCGATATTTCCTGGAGATACTGATACTACACGGATTCCTTTATCTCCATATAACGCTGCACATTTCTTTGCATACCAGATTACGAAATTTTTAGATATGGCATATGCAATACTGGAATGCATATGATCTGGAAAATTCTTTAATGCTTCTACCATCTTTTTTATAAATTGCTCTTTATCTGTAAAACTTAATTCATAATTCGATACAGGTAAAGCCTCATCTGGCAACATATATGCTGAAGTAGATGCAACATCCAGAATACAGGTTTCTTTTCCCATTTTAGCACTAAAAACCTCATTCACATTAATAGTCCCAAGTGCATTAACTTCCATAATTTTTTGTGCATCACCCATATGCGGTGATAACCCTGCTGAATGAATTATAGCAGCAATTTTTCCAACTTCAGCCGCACGCTCAGCCAATCTGGTAACCGATTCAAAATCTGAAACATCACAAGCAAAAGCTTCTGCCTCAATTCCTTCTGCTTTTAACTCCTCAATTGCTGATTGTAATTTTTCAATAGTTCTTCCTGAAATAATTATATAATGATCTTTTCCCGTCAGTTTAGCAGCTGCAAATCCCATTCCACTTCCGCCACCAGTGATTACACATACATTTTTCATAATATTTACCCCTCACTTTATCTATAATGTTTAATGTCATAGTTAACTCAATACTTGATTTCAACTTTAAATGATTCTTCTGTTTTGCTTGCTGTTTCTATTGCTTCCACAATATCTTTCAGATTGAATTCATGGGTTACAAGTGACTCTAGGTTAAATTTCCCGCTTTCCATAATTTCAAACACAGTTGCAACATCTTGAGGATGGTAGCCGGCTGATCCCAATATCTTAGCATCTTTATAAGTTATCAGTGTAAAGTTAACAGGTACTGGTTTATGATGAACGCCTACTACCACCAGCTTACTACCATACTTTGCCATGTTTTGCCATTGTTCAATGACGGAACTTACGCCAACAGCATCTATGTAAATATCTACAGCTGCACAGGTCGAAGGGTATCCAGGAACTTCTCCGAAAACATCCTTTGCTTTCGTTATAATGTCCTCCTTTGCACTGTTACACACCTCAAAACCAAGCTTCTTTACTTTATCCAAACGGAAATCAGACAAATCGGCAATCATTACTTTCTCAATGCCATAATGTTTCAGGGCAATGGCGGCAGATACTCCTATTGCTCCGGCACCAAACACAATAGCAGTTTGACCAGGCTGTGGATTTGCTTTTCTAGCAGCACAGCTTCCTACTGTAAATGGTTCAATGAGTGCCGCAACTTTGGAAGAAATCTTGTCGCTCACAAGGTATACAGATTTTCCTAGTTCGCAATTAGGTATTTGAACATATTCAGAGAATCCGCCTACGGTTGCTGCTCTTGATCTGTCATTTTTGGCCTCTAAAGGGTAAGGATAAACTCTTTGTCCAATTTCAATCCCCTTGACATTTTGTCCAACTTCGACAACTTCGGAAACCATTTCGTGGCCAAATTCAAAGCCTTTAAAAATACGAACTGAATCACCTCCGTGATAATAAGCGCTAATATCCGAGCCGCAAACACTTGCATACAGATTTTTAACGATTATATCATTTTCTCCACATACCGGCATTGCAAGTTCATTAATAGTTACGTCTTTAATACCTTTATAAATAGCTGCTTTCATTATAAAACACCATCCTTATATTTTTCACCTAAACTACTTTTATGTAATTCATTTGATAGTTGTATCATATAAAATAGATGTTTGAAAAATGTTAAACTATTGTTAAAGAAATGTTAAAGTGAAAAATATATAGGATTATTTTTTAAAGGATGTGACAGCATAAGAATAATGGGCAAAAAAAAGTGGCAAATTTAATTTACCAACCATACTACTTCATATGCAATAAGCGCATAAACAATCATTGTAATAATATATTATAGATAGGAATTATTAAAAATGATTTGTTACTTTAGCAACAAATCCTTAAGCTCATTCCAAGCATTTTCAGTTCCTTCTTTCATATCTTTCCAGGAACTTTCGATAGCTTTACTAAGTTGTTCGTATTTTTTCTTCAAGCCATCCCTAATGTCTTTTTTTTATAAATTATATTAACATAGGAAACTATTATTGTATAACAGTTTCCTATGTTAATTTTCTTCCTAAAATCATATCCACCACGAACAGTATTATGGCTACTACAAGTAACAAATGGACCATACTGCCATTAAATCTAAATATAAACCCCAAAACCCAAAAGAATATTACTATTACACCTATCCAACGTAAAAGACTCACATAAAGCACTCCTTCACATATATATTTATTTTTCAAGTCCCATGTATTCAACTATAATTGTATCCAATTGCTGACTTACATTTAGCTTATCTATACTAACTTCACGTTCATCAGTTAAAGAGCGCATTTCATTTAAAATATCTCTCAAAGTATCAATGCAATTTTCTAGCTTCTGTTGATATAAAATTTTAGGTGTTTCTTCTATAGTAACCACCCCCCAATTTGAAGTAAACTCAGAGTTACATAGTTGTTAACAGTATTTTAAATCCAACCAGTGCTAAAACTGAAGCGGCCACACACAAAGCAATTACGATAGAATAAATTCTAGATACTTCAGACACATTTTTATGTTCAAGTTTCATAATGATTTGACTCCTTTTCACCCTTAAAGGTTATTCTATAAATTTCAATCAAATACTTACCTGAAAGTTTTTCTCCAAAAACATATTATTAGAACCAGCATTATTTATATTGAAAATTATGATAGCTAGTCCCATTTGTCTTATGTATCATCTGCAACAATTTTAAACCTTAAAGTATAACTAGTAGCACCCTTTTTACCTTGCGAAGAAAATTGAGGAGAAAAGTATTGCACTTATAATGATACATATCCCTGTAACACTAGTACCCGCTATTATGTATTTAATACCTTTTATATTGCATTCATCATTTTTAAAATACTTTATTCCACTGTTCCAAAATATCAACGCTACTATTGTTACAAGAATATTAAATGCAAACAATATTTTAAGCATTTCCACCTCCAAAATTATGTAATAAAATTAACAAACTATTTATAAAATGATTTTAATTCTATATTTATATTTGTTTTTTCTAGTCCCATATATTCCTCTATAAGTTCATCCAACTGGCTGTTCAAAATTACTCTTTCTATACTCAAATCTCTCAATTTATTAATGCAGGCTTTAAGATTGTATTCGTCTAAAATCTTTACTGTTTTTTCCATTATAAACTTCCTTCCAAATTATTTTATGAATAAAGATAAATAGTAAATGTGCTAATAGCCAATAAATATAATTAGCACTGTATTTATCTTAATTATATTACTTATCTTAAAATAATATATATGCTATGTGCCTATATATATAATTGGCTATTGTAATATTGCTTTAATTTTAAATATGTGATTTCTTATAAATTATACAAAAATACCTATAGTCTAACCACTTTTTTCAAAGTTCCTTCCTATAGGTACCATTATATTTAAGCCGTTCTTTAATTACACTAATTAGACATTCCTTATATAAGGCACCCTATTCCTCCTTAATTTGAGTGTAATATTCTACTGTAGATTTCCATGTTATATATTCTAACCTACCTTTTATCTTGCATAGACTTAATTATGTCATTATTTAAAAGCATTGGAGGATTTTATTTATGTTTACTAATTTAAATTTGCTTATTCGCATAATTAATATAGGATTTTTTACTGCATGGATTGGAACATTGTTAGGGCTGCTACTTTGCTTTTTAACTACAGATAATGGCCGAAGGGTTAAAGGTACTATTTTAGGATTTCTTGGTGGTCTTATGCTTGCTATAATTTGTTTTGACTTAATCCCCGAATCATTTGGAAACAGTAATGCATATATATCAACGTTTGGAATGTTTATTGGGCTTATTACTGCCTTATTGCTTGACAGTAGTATTAGTCATCATTTTGAATCTTTGAATAGTAAAAAGAAGAGATACTTAAAAGTAGCATTCTTCATGGCAATAGGTACAGGAATACATAATATACCTGCTGGAATTGCATTAGGTTCACTTCTAAATATTTCTTATACTAGAGGTATTCAGTTAGCAATAGCCTTATTGTTACATGGCATACCTGAAGGACTTACTTTAGGAATTTATCTTAAAGAAGGTGGTAGCAAAATATTAACTATAATATTTTTTTCATTATTTACTTCTATTCCAATGGGCATAGGTGCTTTAATAGGAGGTATTTTAAACACTATATCACCTGTGATAGTTTCTGTTAGTTTATCATTTGCTGCTGGTTTAATATTATATACAGTCTGTAAAGAAATAATACCTGAATCCATTGGACTTTGGCGTGGTAGAGTGTCTGCAGTTGGTACAGTCCTGGGAATAATAGTTGGCGGACTCTTTATTTCAACTATGCATTAAGTTGTTATAGTCTATAGATAAAAAATACTAATATTATATTTAAAATCTATTGAACCTCTGTATTAGGAATATCATTTTCCCCTTTTTTTTGTTTTTCCTTTATAAATAATATAACTCCAGGCAGTAATGAAATAATTATTATAGCTATTAACGCATAAGAAAGATGATCTTTTATAAAAGACAGATTACCAAAGAAGTAACCCCCACCTAAAAATAAAATTACCCACAGTCCCCCACCAATCATATTGTAAGGTATAAATTTCAAGTAATTCATTTGGCCAATACCAGCTGCAAAAGGTGCTAAGGTTCTAATTACCGGAATAAACCTTGCTAATACTATTGTCATTGGACCATGTTTTTCATAGAACTTCTGAGCTTTTTTTAAGTACTCTTTTTTAATAAGCCTTACTTCTTCTTTCTCTAATATCTTGTTCCCAATACTTCTACCAATATAGTAATTAGCAATATCTCCAAGCAATGCTGCAAAATATCCTACTACTAGAAGAGTAAATATATCCATTAATCCAATTCCTGCTAGTGCCGCTGCTGCAAATAGAATTGAGTCGCCTGGCAAAAATGGCGTAATAACCAAACCTGTTTCGCAGAATATAACAAAAAAAAGAATAACGTATATTAATATCCCATTCTGCTGTACTATTAAAGTTAAATATTTATCAATATTCATTACTCCATTTATGTAGTTAATTAAAATATCCATGTTTTTCTCCTTTCGTTATCAGCAAATATTTATCAGATGAATAGCCAGATGTTATTTCTAGCAAGTGCCCTATTTTACACGTATGTCGGTTCTACCCGAGAATGGTTCTGTAGGCGGACAAATGGTTAAAAAAGTGATTGAGGCTTACGAAAGAATTTATAATAGAATTAGAAAAATAGAAGGATTTAGCCTAGCACAATTGCTAGGCTTTTTTATTTTTTGTAAAACTATTTTATAAAAAAACATCAAATTAAATGTTACTTAATATTAATAAGTTATAGAAACATAATTCTGCACTTTTAATTCGCGCCATTATGATTATGGACACCAGAGCCATGATGGTCACCAATCCATACTTTATCAGCTTGAGCCTGAGTTATAGTTGCATTGTCTACAAGGGATTTTAATGGATTTACATGATTAATTTTGTTGTTTTTCATATATGTTTTACGTTGCTGCTCAGTCATAGTTTTAGTCTTTTCGAAATTTGCTTTCTTTGCTGCTTTAGCTTTAATTATGGCGGCTCTAATTTTATTTGCTTGATCTTGAGTTAATGTCTTGTCTGTTACAAGTTTTTTTAAATTTGTTTCTAAACCCTGTTGTCTTTTGCTACCCATTTGTTTACACTCATTTTCTAAATGAGCCTTTCCATCAGCGTTTAATGGTTTAGAAGTTGCAGCAAAGGCTGTACTCACAGATGATAAAAGCATGCCTCCTGTTATTAAACCTGTTATTATTTGGGTTTTTAAAGATAGATTTTTCATTTTATCTCTCCTCATTCGTTTATTTTTGTTTTTTCTATGTTTTAGTTATGCCCATTGATTATGTCAGAGAAATGTCAACTTGATGTATTTTTCATGAATTTTTGTAACGGAGCAAATCATTATGTAATACTAATAGATTTAAATCCAAATAAAAGAAGAAAAGCTATACCAGTATTAATGGCTATGCTTTTCTTCTTTTTCTGCTGCTTTAATATTAATTTATCTATTTTCTAAAACATCCTGTTCTCTGAATAAGCTTGAAACAGCTTCCTCGTAATCGTATAATCTTTCTGCTTTCTTAATTCTTTTTGCATATTTTACATTATCAGAAAACACTGGAATCATATAAAACCATAATTCTTTCATTTTAAATAAGACATTCCTATCTCCAAAGAGTATTCTTTTATAATCCTCATAAATTTTATCATGAAAGTCTTTTAATAATTTTTTTTCGAGTTTAATATTATTTGTAATATCGCTGATCATTCCAGGACTTCTTAATAATCCCCTACCAAGCATTAAAGTATCTACACTAGGGAACTCAGCCGAAAACTCCTTGTAATCTTTGATTGTAAAAATGTCACCATTATAGCAAACAGGATTTTTACTTAAAATCAAGGCTTCCTTAAAAATTTTCAGATTAGGCTTATTTTTATAAAAATCTTTTTGAATCCTTGGATGAATAATAAGCTCTTCTATAGGGTATTTGTTAAATATTTCAATTAAATCATAAAATTCTTCAGGTTGGTCCTTTCCTATTCTAGTTTTTATTGAAATTTTTGTTTTAGATTGAGAAAAGATTTCGTCTAAAAACACATCAAGTTCTTCTCTTTTTGAAAGAAATCCGGACCCTCTATTTTTTGAAACTACAGTTCCAGAAGGACATCCCAAATTTAAATTGATCTCATTATATCCCAGTAGCTTTATTTTCTTTGAAGTATGAATAAAATCTTTTGCATTATTGGTTAGTAATTGTGGAATCAAAACTAGTCCTTGGTTATTTTCAGGTAGAATATCATTTAATTCTCGAGTTTTAAAACTTTCGCTTTGATTTGCAGGAATAAAAGGTGAAAAGTATTTATCTATATTGTTGAAAAAAGCATTATGGGCATTTCTATAAATGTACCCAGTCAAACCTTCCATAGGTGCGAAATAAAAATTCATATATCTAATAGCTCCTTTATTCGAGTAGTTCCTTTGCATCAACGCAAAGCTCTTATTAATTTCCATTTATTATAACATATAAATCTAGATACGAAAGAAATTTAAACCCCCTCACCAACTTGACCACCCTACTTTTTTTATAAAAAAAATAAAAGCCCTGAATTAATAAATTCAAGACTTTTATATTTTTTACAACTATTCTATTTTATAAGTGTTAAAGCATTTAAAAGACTTAAAAGTCTAGCTCCTAAAGTAGTTAACGCTGTGTTTTTTTCTGTATACTTTAGAAATGCATTGTCTAATTTTTCATTTAATTTTTCAAGGTAAGTTTTCTCTACAGGTACTACTGGCACTATAGGATCAACTACGGGTACTACTGGTGCTACAACTGGTACTACTGGTGTAACTACTGGCTTAACACAAGCTTTCTTAGTAGTTGCATCTTTTACAGCTAACAAAACTGCATCAGCTTCAGTTTTTACTTCTGGAGCTAATACTATCTTATTATCTTCAATTCTTTTTAATTCTACCTTAACTGCTTCTGCATTTTTAGCAATTTCAGTTTTCAAAACTTTATTAGCATCTTTAACTGTTGCTATTTTATCCATTTTAACTTTTAAAGCTGCTTTCTGCTCTACAGTAAGTTCTACTTTTATA
>Ga0209125_1000407_pt1 | contig 57753 bp, 47 predicted proteins | sample BarGraIncub1131A_FD_184503 | JGI IMG/M metagenome (GOLD analysis project Ga0209125, IMG submission 184503) | Arctic peat soil microbial communities from Barrow, Alaska - Barrow Graham LP Incubations 11-31A (SPAdes) (version 2) | ecosystem: Environmental > Terrestrial > Soil > Wetlands > Peat... | reverse complement strand
GGATAAGAACCCTGAGACAAAGAATCAAAGTGTTAAATCAGCATAAGCAACCGTAGATTTACATAAAAATCTTTCGTTCGGAAGAGAACAGACCCAAGTAGGACAGTTTTTCAACGCCCTGTTAGGGGTGGCCACTTCTTTGGTCCCTTTTTTGTTGTGTGGATAATTTCCAAATCCCTCCGTCATATCACTTTTCACTACTAACCTCGGACTTTATTAACCCGCACATAAGATTAACCTCATTCGTATACAATACTCCAATAACGGCATCGACGCGGAAAGCCAAAAAGCAGAGTCCCTCGTATCAGGCAAATGATAGATTGACATCGATGGAGCGATAAGAGTAAGTTCTTAGGTCATGAAACTACCCGTAGTGTGGCACCCTGGCGAGTCACTAAATCTTTTCCAACATCTTTATTCCTCTCTGCAATTGATCATAGTAATCCGATTTTTTTTATAATTGTCCCATGCCAGGGTCCGGTCTCGGATCTCCAAGCGGCGCAATAACGGAATAGCCACGTCCTGGGGGCATCTCCTTGCCTGCCTTCTCGCAGGGGAGGGGAGCGGGACCGGCTTGGGATATAAAGGCTCGCAAACAAAGAAAGGGGATTTGAGATGAATTCGTTGACGCTCATTTTTGCCGCGATATGTGTCTTCGCGATCGGCTACCGGTTCTACGGACTGTTCCTGGCCAACAAGGTCCTCAACCTGCGCTCGGAACTGGTCACACCTGCCGTGACCTACGAGGACGGCCATGATTACCTGAAGACCAACAAGTATGTCCTGTTCGGCCATCACTTCGCGGCCATCGCGGCGGCCGGACCGCTGCTCGGACCGGTGCTGGCGGCCCAGTTCGGCTTCCTGCCCGGCGCGCTCTGGATCCTGATCGGGGCGGTGCTGGCGGGCGGCGTGCACGACCTGGTCGTGCTGTTCGCCTCGGTGCGCCACAAGGGGAAGAGTCTCTCGGTCATCGCCGAGGCCGAGATCGGCAAGGTGGCCGGCAAGGTGGCTTCCTTCGCGATCCTGTTCATCCTGGTCCTGACCCTGGCCGGTCTCTCCATCGCGGTGGTCAACGCCATGTTCAACAGCCCCTGGGGAACCTTCACCGTCTTCGCCACCATCCCGATCGCCATGATCATGGGGGTCTACCTGCAGATGATCAGGCCCGGCGACATCCGGGGAGGGAGCATCATCGGCGTGATCCTCCTGGCGCTGGCGATTCTCGCCGGTCCCTCCGTCGCCGCCGACCCGACCCTGGCAGCCATGTTCACCTTCTCCAAAAAACAGCTGGCACTGATCATCCCGGCCTACGGCTTCGCCGCCTCGGTACTGCCGGTCTGGTTCCTGCTGGTGCCCCGCGATTACCTCTCCACCTATCTCAAGATCGGCACCATCGCGCTCTTGGCGCTGGGGATCGTCTTCATCCATCCCAACCTGCAGATGCCGGCCATCACCTCCTACTTCTACGGTGGCGGCCCGATCATCCCGGGCGCCGCCTTCCCGTTCATCTTCATCACCATCGCCTGCGGCGCGCTGTCCGGCTTCCATGCCATCATCGGCACTGGCACCACGCCGAAGATGATCGCCAACGAACGCGACATGCTGTTTGTCGGCTATGGCGCCATGCTGGTGGAGGGGTTCGTCGCCATCATGGCGCTGATCGCCGCCTGCGTATTGGTCCCGGCCGACTATTTCGCCATCAACGCCGCGCCCAAGGTCTTTGAGACCCTCCACATGACCACGGTCCACCTGCCGGCGCTCGCGGCTGAAGTGGGCGAGCAGGTCCAGGGTCGCCCCGGCGGCGCCGTGTCCCTGGCGGTCGGCATGGCCTACATCTTCTCCGCAGTACCTTTCATGAAGGGGATGATGGCCTACTGGTATCACTTCGCCATCATGTTCGAGGCGGTCTTCATCCTCTCAGCGGTGGACGCCGGCACCCGGGTGGGTCGCTACCTGCTCCAGGAGATGCTCGGCAAGGTCTACGCGCCCTTTGCCGACAATTCCTGGAAGCCGGGCATCATCGTCACCAGCGCCCTGTTCACCTCGGCCTGGGGCTACCTGGTCTACACCGGCGACATATCCACCATCTGGCCGCTCTTTGGCATGAGTAACCAGCTCTTGGCCACCTGCGCCCTGATCGTCGGCACCACCATGCTGATCAGGCTCGGCAAGGCGAATTACGCCTGGGTGACCGCTATCCCCGGCCTGTTCATGATGCCGATCTGCATGTGGGCGGGCTACCTGAACATCACCAAGAACTTCCTCCCCAAGGGGCTTTACCTTTTGGCCGGCATGTCCGTCGTCCTGATGGCGCTGATGACCATCGTCTTTTTCGAGGCCTTCCGACGCTGGTACACTCTGATGCAGATCGACACCACGGTTACCGACCGGTTTGGTGACCAGGTCCTGGTGCTGGCCGAGGAACGAGGCGAGGTGGCGGTTCATCTGCCGCTGCAGGAGTGAGGGTTCTGATATCTTCAATATAATGGAGGCTGCATGATTACAAGAGTTGCCAACAAGAATGACCTGCAAGGGATTTTGGATCTTCAGGGGATTAATCTATTTGATAATCTGTCGGAGTCGGAGAAGGAGAACGGATTCGTCACCACGCCGTTCACCAGTTCTCAATTAAAGGCGCTGCTGATCTGTCGAGGGATGTTTGTCGCGGAGCAGGAAGGTGAAATTCTAGGCTACGCCATGGCGGCCAGTTGGGATTATTTTGCTCAGTGGCCAATATTCCCGTATATGATGGGTCGCCTTGCTGGATCTGTTTTCCAGGGCACTACTATTTCCCATCAGAACAGTTTCCAGTATGGTCCCATCTGCGTTGCCGCCAAGCTGCGGGGAAGCGACACCTTCCCGCGTTTATTCGATGAAATGCGTGCTGAAATGCACGCTCGCTATCCCGTTGGCATTACCTTCATCAACAAGCTGAATGAGCGATCCTACCGGGCGCATACTGGCAAATTGGGCATGGTGCCCGTTGATGAGTTTGAGTTCTCCGGCCGAAACTACTATGGTCTTGCCTTTGCTACGGCCCAATCGGTTTTCCCGTTGGGACTTCGGAAGGCAACCACGAACGCACGGTAACGACAAACCCGGGATGGATTACTTGATATCGGTGGGATATTGGCGTGGGACAAGCCGGACCTACCTATCAGCTAGACCCGTCCCGGGTTTTCCCTCGCCCCGCCTCAACTCGCTTTTCCGCCGTTTTACTTAAAGTCCCGAATTCCGTGGCTTGGGTGCGGTCATTCCCGCTTTCGCAAACCACATAAAGTCTAAACGCTCCACTTCTCGGTGCGCAGGATCCAACTGTTTACTCGATTTCTCGCTTGATTACAGTCCTTTTGAGACTGTCGTTACAGGCTTTCCACGCTACGGTCTGAACCGGTTTTGATGAGATCTTCCAGCAATACGCTGGTGGAATCGCTCTGAGTAAAGGAATGTTGGTAATTAGCTTGCAGCGTTGACATCAAGTCCGCGGTGCTCGTGGCCGATTCCATACGGGCGTCGGAGCATCCGGTCTGGGCTGAGGATTTCTTCAAGGAGCACTGAGGTGCTTCACTGATTGATTCTGTACTAAACTCAAGAGAGGAGGCAGTTGGGAAGTTTGCAGCTTGTGAAGCCATAGGCGCGACTGCTATTAATGCTGCGGCGATTACTGTTACCAGGGCGGACATAGTGTAGATGGGTTTCATGATTTCTCCTTTTATCTTTAGATGAACCTGTTTGGCTGAGCTGGTTACTGTTCATGTCCTGCTGTCTTAGGTAATTGCAGCTAGCGTGCCATTTAGTTATTACAGAAAATTAGATTGCAAGAGTCCGATTGTACTGGGGAAAATGGAAAGGAGGACCTCCGTGGGGTTGGGAAGGTGTTTGACAGAATCTGTCACGGCCAACATAACTGTTAAATACAACAGAATTTGCCGAGTGACCTAGGATCCAAAGCCACCCGTTTCGCGACACCTGCCGATCAACCGAGACGCTTTATGGGCCCGAACCCAAGGGCGCCCATCTTGAGCAGCGGGCAAAATGTCAGCTATAACGCGATGTTGACCGGAATTAGTGGCAGAGCAATGACTGCCAGGGCCACGAGCCGGGCGCAGGGCTGTGAAGGTTGCGAGGGGTGCCGGTAGGGGCAGGGAGGCAGTATGGATCAGGATGGGGCCCCAGGGGCCAGATGACATGATCGCGTAGGGCAACTGGGATTTCGTGGTGGTAAATACCAGCGTAACCCGCCTCCCCTGATATGGTCGGTCGGGTTACGCTGGAGTCGGTCTGTCGTCAGAGTCGAGTTTCGGTGCTTTGCAGTAATGGCTGTAAGGCCCATCCCTTCAATGCCTGGCCGGACCTTTGGTTTCTTGTTATGACATCAGTTCAGGCAAGGTGGCGTGTCATCCAAGCCGATTCCAGCCTGGACAAATCAAAACCGGTAGCCGATGCCGCCCATGAAGATGTCGGAGTCCCGGTCGTAGTCGGTGATGACCCGGTCAAAGGTGGCGCGTGCGTGCCAGTGCTCACTGAGGCGGATGCTCCCTGAGATGGAGGCGATGGTGGATATGAATACGTCGCTTCCCTGCTCCTTGCCCCCGCGGCGCCCGTCGATGGCGAAATACCCGCCGAATCCGGCGCCCAGCGCGAAACGGTCATCCAGAAAGTTCTTTGCCAGCCAGAGCTGGGTGGTCAGGCCGTGCCGGTCGATCAGGTCGTTTTTCCCCTCGTAAAGTACCCCCGCCGTCACCTCCAGGTAGCGCCAGAGTCCGCGCCGGTATTCAAGAGTGGCGGCTGCCGAGCGTCCCTTGCCCGGGATGTTCACGATTGATTCGCCGCCCATCAGGGTCAACTCGTTGTCGTCGGTGGTTTTTTCGGGTTGATGGGGGCCTCTCACGTCTGGCCCCTGTACCGGTGGGGCATCGAGCTGGTAGCCGATGCCGGCGAGCGCCGAGACTGTGTTGAAGCTTTTGTCGCCCCTGACGTAGTAGCCCTGCAGCTGGTAAAACCAGCGGCTTTCGGTGTACCAGGTGGCAGCCACCTGGGCCATGGTGCCCCAGCCGTGGTAGTCCTGGGGGGAACCTCCGTTGGCCGGCAGTATGGTGTCGAAATAGAACAGGCCGCCCAGGCCCGCGCCCAGCGAGAGCTTCTTGTCCAGCAGATTGGTCCGGACCCAGAGGTTGGCGGCATAGCCGTCGCGGTGGTGCTCGATAAAATGCCCCTGGTTCAGATAGGAAATGGAGTAAGCGAAGTTGTTGCCAAGCCCCTCCATGTACTGGGTCTGCCAGGCGTAGGTTCTCTCGGTAGGTTTATCCGTGTACCCGTAACCGCCGAGTAAGCTGATTTCCCCGGCAAAAGCCGGCAAGGCCAGAAGTACGAATATGATGGAAAAAATGGTAGCGCGCATGTCTATCTCCCTCCTGGTATGGCTCGGGTCCGTCAAGGGACGGGACGAGCATGGTAAATGTGTCTGGAAAACCTTTGCTACAGCGAAATTCATGACGATGCCCATGTCCTGCGGAAAATGTGGAGAGCAACCTACGTGCCAAAGTATACCTGAGTGTGCTGCAACTGCAACAGTCTGATAATACAGGCGTAATTCAAAGGAAGAGCGCGGAACAATTGTGGGCCGTCATTTACGCCCGTCACGCCTGGCGCAACCGTCATATGCGACGGGCGGCGCCGAGGGAAGCATCGGCCAACAAGATCGGCCTTTAGCGTGCTGAACTCAGGACAGTCACAGGGTAATATCGGGGCGCGGAATTATATTTTTGCCTTCAGACTGTCAATTACGTGCTATTCTGCCGTATCTGCCGCAGCTTTTCCGGGTGAACCGCATGCCGGACCTGCAACTCGAAGACAAATAGGCGGTTAATCATATTCGCGAGTGAATAACAATTCTCAACCAGGGAGAGATGCCATGACTTTATGGGAAAAAGCCAAAGCGGAACTGATAGACATCATCGAATGGACCGATGATTCAAGCGACACGTTGGTCTGTAGGTTCCCGAGATTCGATAATGAGATCAAATATGGGGCCCAACTGATAGTTAGGCAGTCACAGTCAGCAGTATTTGTGAACATGGGAGAAATTTCCGATGTGTTTACCTCGGGAACCCATCAGTTGACCACCAAAAACCTCCCTGTTCTTACCACACTCATGGGTTGGGAATACGGATTCCATAGTCCGTTCAAATCGGAAGTGTATTTTGTCAACACCAGAAACTTCACCAACCTGAAATGGGGGACTAAAAACCCCGTCATCATACGTGATCCTGAGTTCGGACCGGTACGGATGAGGGCGTTCGGAACCTTTGTTGTCAGGGTGAGCGATCCGGCGAAATTTATCAGGGAGATAGTGGGAACCAGTGGGCACTTCATACTGGGCGACGTCTCCGAACAACTAAAGAACCTCATCGTCACCAGATTCTCAGACATGCTCGCGGAAAGCAAGATCCCGGTCCTTGACCTAGCCGCCAATTACAATGAACTGTCAGCATTCCTGACCGGTAAAATCGCGCCTGAATTTCTGGAATACGGTCTGGAAATCAGCAAGCTTCTCGTCGAGAACATCTCCCTGCCGCTGGAAGTTGAAGCTGCGCTGGACAAGAAAAGCAGCATGGGAATTATCGGCAACCTGGACAACTATCTGAAATTCCAGAGTGGAAACGCCCTGGAGTCAGCCGCTAAAAACCCGGGTGGCGATGCCTCGGCGGGGGTTGGCATGGGGATGGGATTTGCCATGGCGAACCAGTTGGGCAAAATGGTGACCGGTCCGCAGGATCCGTCGCCAAGCGCCCCTCCGTCTCTCCCCCCGGAGGGTTCCGATAGCAAGTATTATGTGGGTAAAAACGGCAAGAAGGCGGGACCTTTTGATGGAAATGCCATCATCGGTTACATAAAAAAGGGCGCCATCGGAAAAGAAACCCTGATGTGGAAAGAAGGTCTGGCTGAATGGAAGGTAGCCGGATCATTCACCGAATTCGAATCACTATTAAATTCAACTCCGCCGCCGTTACCTGAATGATTTAAAAGGATTTGGTTGACTGCTGGATTGCCATCCTGAGTACTCGGATGGTAATCCTTTTTTTGCGGCTTATCCCCATAGATTGCGTTACCCACAGGAGGCACCGTGGCCCACTGCTCAAACTGTTCGGCACCTCTTCCAGCAAACTCGATACAATGCGACTATTGCGGAAGTCGGAACGATGTAGATCTGAACGGTATTAACTACTATACGACCAATGAAAACGATACCGAACGTGTCTGCCCGAGATGCACCATCGCATTGAAAACCATCGATCTGAAGCTGAACGGCAAATTCCTGATAGAACGATGCGACCAATGCCTGGGACTGTTTTTTGACCCCGCGGAATTGGAAGCGCTTCTGGAGGCAACGGTTACCAACGTCTTTACCATCGATAGAAGCCAACTAAATGCCATCAACAACCAGATGAAGCCCAGTGACTACGGCGGTTCCTACGTCAAATGCCCAATCTGCACCAAACTGATGAATCGCGTCAATTTCGGAGCGAAGAGCGGTGTCATTGTCGATCGCTGCAAGGATCATGGCGTCTGGCTTGACGGCGGGGAACTCAGGCATCTTTTCGAATGGATGAAAGCGGGAGGCAAACTTCTGCAACAGGAAAGGGAGGAACAGCTTAAAAAAACAGCGGGACAGGAACAGGAGCGGGAACGGCGCCGTAAATTAGCTCAATCAGGTAATGGCGGGGTTTACCCGAACGACACCAGCTACCATCTGTTCGGAACACCCTTGAGAAATTCGGACCCTGATCTTTTTGACATAGTAACCAGCGCGATCAGGTTTTTCCTGAAATAGGGAACTACTATAGGATCTCAATCGCTGGATAGTTAATTGACTTTACCTCTGCCGGGTTTAGACTTGAGGGCGTGCCATTAACTGAGACTATTGGCATTTCATGTCATGCTTTGTCTGTGCTGAGTGCTCAAGTAACCTGCCTATATCCTTTTCGGCACCTTGTTAGTCCAATAAAGTATACGGGACGCCCCATGAAATCCTTCACTACCTACCGCCTCTTCCAAGTTTCCACTGCCTTATTCATTTTCCTGATCTTCCCCGCGCTGGCCTGCGCCGATTCCTGCCTGGATTGCCATGCCAGTGCGTCAAAAATGGCAGCCTTGGGCTATCCCCATTTCACCGTGACCCCGGCTGAGGTTAGGGCGCAGTCGGGCATGACCGCCGCCTGCGACTCCTGCCACCTGGGGAATGCGGCGGAAATGCACCGCGACAAGGCCCACCAGGGAATGGGCCGGCTGCAGCTGGTGGGGAAAAAGGGGCTGCGGGCCAAGACCGAGGAGCGCAGGACCCCTCTGGAAATCGGCGGGAGCCCGATGACCCGCATCAAGCAGACGGTTGAAAAGGGCGGCAAGGTGGCGGTGGATCCCAGCGTCGCGCTTATCCTCTATCAGGACAAGCGGCGGGATAATCTTTCCCAGGATTTCAGCATCATGGAAAAAACCTGCGGCGCCTGCCATGCCCGGGAATTCGCCGAATTCACCAAGAGCACCATGGCGCGCAACGCCAAGCAGAGCCGCTACCAAAGCTGGGCTGATCCGGAGCGCGGCCCGCACAACTGCGGGGTCTGGTTCGACGGCAATTACGACAAGATCGCGGCCAACACCGCCGTCCCCTTTTCCAGGGAACAAAGCGCCCTGAACCAGCGCAGCTGCAACACTTGCCATGTGGGATGCCTCGACTGCCACTTTGACCCGCAGCCCAGGGATCCGGCCAACCGCAAGCTCGGAATGCATACCTTCAACCGGACCCCGAAGCCGGAAAGCTGCTACGGCGGCGGGCGGGGCCAGATCTGTCATGCCGGGCCGGAAGAGCGGCGCCGGGGCGCAGGTTTCTTCGGCGCCAGCTACGCCAATCCGGAGGGGATGGAGCCGGACATCCATCAGGCCAAAAAGGTGGGGTGCCTCGACTGCCACGACAGCACCAGGTCCGATAAAACCATCGGCCACGCCATGATCAAGCGGCAGGGAACCTGCGACAAATGCCACGGCCAGCAGCTCAAGAGCCACCGTCTCTCGCTGCACAAAAATCTTTCCTGCGAGGCGTGCCACGTCCAGAACGTGTCGGGTTACCAGGGAACCTTCTGGGGACCGGGCAAGCTGGCCGGAGCGGAGACCCCCTATTTCAAGTACAAGGAGTACTACGGCGTCATGAAGGAACCGATCCTGATCCGCGACCAGGGCGGGCGCTGGATACCGGTCAAGCCTTTCCCCATGGCGGCCCTGAACCAGAAGCAGTCGGGGCTTACTCCGGGACTGCACTGGCGCTGGCCGAAGAACCTGCCCGACCTGCAGCGCACCGACGATGCCTGGGGCTATGTGGGGCTCTTTGACGGCCTGCCGGAAAACAACCGGGCGCTCCTCTGGATCCAGATGGACAAGGTTTCCCACAAATACGGCAAGAGCCGCTCCTGCGCCTCCTGCCATGACCTCCCCGGCGGCCTGCAACGCCAGCTGGTAACCTGGGATTTCTCCGACGCCGGCGCCCTGCCGTTCAGCGGCAGCCATAGCGTGGTCGCGGGCAACAAGGGGCTCTTTATCACGGAAATGAAGAGTGAAAAAATCGAACTGAACGAGGGATACCGGCTCTCCAGCCTGGCGCCCTGGTTCTACCTGAAGGACAAATGGTCCATCAAGGGGGACTTTTCGCTCCCTGCGCTCAAGGACCGCGGACTCTACGACCGGGTCAAGCAGGATGGAGCCAAGGCGCGCGCCGCCCGCGTCGTTCATTGACCGTTTGGGACGCATCGGTTCCGGCCCGGGCCTCCGAGGTTTTACACCCCTCGGGGGCCTTTTCTTTTGCATGGTTACGGGAAGTTGGAACAGGGATAAAAAATCGACGTCCATGTGAATAACCCTTTGTTGCGTAACTGATAAATGGTATATTTTGCCCATGAAAAAGCCAACCGTGTCGCCTAAACCCAAGAAGGTAGCTGCCGAATCCGCAACAATACCGGAGGCGGCGCCGGTCGCGGACGCCAGTTTCCCCATCGCCGGCATCGGCGCCTCGGCGGGCGGCCTGGAAGCCCTGGAGCAATTCCTCGGGCATGTCTCGGAAAAAAGCGGCATCGCCTATGTCGTCATACAGCATCTGGACCCGACCCGAAAAGGGATCATGCCCGAGCTGCTCCAGCGGGTAACCTCCATGGAGGTTTTCCAGGTAAAGGACCGGATGAAGGTGCGGCCGGACTGCGTCTACGTGATCCCGCCCAATAAAGACATGTCCATCCTGCACGGATTGCTGCACCTGTTCGAACCGGGGGCGCCTCGCGGCCTGCGCCTCCCCATCGATTTTTTCCTGCGCTCCCTGGCCGCCGACTGCAGGGTGCGCGCCGTCGGCGTCATCCTCTCCGGCATGGGCTCCGACGGCACCATGGGCCTTAGGGCCATCAAGGACAACGCGGGAGTGGTGCTGGTGCAGGATCCCGCCTCGGCCAAGTTCGACAGCATGCCGAGGAGCGCCATCGATGCCGGCCTCGCCGACATCGTGGCCCCGGCGGAGGAACTGCCCGGAAAGATCGTCGCCTATTTCCGGCACACCCTGCACGTCACCAGGGCCGAACCGACGCTGGAACTGAAGGACCAAAGCGCGCTGGAAAAAGTACTCATACTGCTGCGGGCCAAGACCGGGCATGATTTTTCCCTGTACAAGAAAAGCACCGTGTACCGACGCGTCGAGCGGCGCATGGGGATCCACCAGATCGATAAAATCGCCCTCTACGCCCGCTACCTGCAGGGAAATCCCCAGGAGGTGGAGTTGCTCTTCAATGAACTCCTGATCGGGGTGACCAGCTTTTTCCGCGACCCCGCGGCATGGGCGCAGTTACGCGACGAGGCCATCCCTGCGCTTCTGGCGTCTCTGCCCGAGGGTGGGGTGCTGCGCGCCTGGTCGGTAGGTTGCTCGACCGGGGAGGAAGCCTATTCCCTTGCCATGGTCTTCAGGGAGGCGCTGGAGAAGGTTACTCCCCCGGGGCGTTTCACGCTGCAGATTTTCGCCACCGACCTGGACGGGGCGTCCATCGACCAGGCCCGCCAGGGGCGCTATCCGGCCAACATCAGCGCGGATGTGTCCGCCGAGCGCCTGCGCCGGTTTTTCATCGAGGGGGATAACTGCTACCGGGTCGGCAAGGAGATCCGGGAGATGGTCACCTTCGCCACCCAGAACATCATCATGGACGCCCCCTTTACCAAGCTCGATATCCTCATCTGCCGAAACCTTCTGATCTATCTGGTCCCGGAGCTGCAGAAAAAGCTGCTGCCGCTCTTCCATTACTGCCTCAACCTCGGCGGCGTCCTGTTCCTCGGGAGCGCCGAGACCGTCGGCAGCTTCAGCGAACTCTTCTCGACGCTGCACGCAAAATCGAGGATCTACCAGCGCGGCGCCTCCCTTCCGGGGAACGAGCTGGTGGAGTTTCCTTCGATGTTTCTTTCTCATCTGCCGTCTCCGACAAAGGAATCAACCATGGGAAAAACGGTAGTCAACCTCCAGTCTCTCGCGGACAATCTGCTGCTGCAAAATTTCTCGCCCCCCGCCGTGCTGGCCAACGACAAGGGTGACATCGTCTACATCAGCGGGCGGACCGGCAAATACCTGGAACCCGCGGCCGGCAAGGCCAACTGGAACATCTTCGCCATGGCGCGCGAAGGGCTGCGCTACGAACTCTCCTGCGCCTTCCAGAAGGCGTCCCGTCAAAAGGATGCGGTGACAGTCAAGGGCGCCAAGGTGGAAACCCACGGCGGCCATCAGGCCGTCGATATCACCGGCCAGAAGGTCGAGGAGCCGGAGGCACTGCGGGGGATGGTGATGCTCGTCTTCAATGACGTTCAAGCGCCGACCGAAACCAAGACCCCGGACCGCGCCAAATCCGCCGTGGCGGACCGCGCCAGGATTAAGGAACTGGAGCAGGAACTTCAAAGCCGCCGCGAGGAGACGCACTCCACCCGCGAGGAGATGCAGACCACCCAGGAAGAACTCAAAACCATAAACGAGGAACTGCAGTCCACCAACGAGGAACTGCAGTCCACCAACGAGGAATTGACCACCTCCAAGGAAGAGATGCAGTCCATGAACGAGGAGCTCCAGGCCGTCAACGCCGAGCAGCAGTCCCGGGTGGACGAGCTCTCCAGGCTCTCCAGCGACATGAAGAACCTGCTGAACTCCACGGAAATCGTCACCGTGTTCCTGAACAACGAGCTCCAGGTGCGCAGTTTCACCACCGGCGCAAACAAGCTCTTCAAGCTGATCCCCGGCGACATAGGGCGTCCGCTCTCCGACCTCGCCAGCGATTTAAGCTACCCCGAGATTCTCGACGACGCGCGGGAGGTGCTGCGGACCCTGGCCTTCTCCCTGAAGCAGACCGCCGCCGCGAACGGGCGCTGGTTCAGCGTGCGCATCATGCCCTACCGCACCCTGGAGAACGTGATCGACGGCGTGGTGATCACCTTTACCGACATCACCGTGGCCAAGACGCTGGAGGCGAAGCTGCAGGAAAGCGAGAAGGAATCCCACAACCTTCTCGACAGCATGGTGCACGGCTTCGCGGTCTTCGAGGTGGTCGTGGACGGCTCGGGAAAACCGAGCGGCTTTCGGGTCGTTTCGGTGAACCCGGCCTTCGAGCGCCTTTTGGGGGTGAAAGGCGCGGACCTGATCGGCGAGACCGTGGAGGAGGCGCTTCCCGGCTTCAAGCCGTCCCTGCTCAAGGCCTGCCGCGACGTGGCCCTGACCGGCGAACCCGCGTACTTCGTGCAAAAGGACCCCGGCACGGAGCGCGTGTACGAAATCACCGTTTACCGCCCGGCTCCCGGGCGACTCGCCTGCATGTTCGCGGACATCGCGGGTCGCAGGCCTTCCCCCTAGACTTTTTTCGCGCGAGGTCGTGGCATGAAGAAATACCAAAGCCCGTCGGAGGAAATACTCGAACTGCGCCGCCGCGCGGAGGAACGGTTGCGGGAGGCGAGCGCGGAGCAAGCGCCCCGGACGCCGCTTGAGACCCAGAAGCTCCTTCATGAACTCGAAGTGCACCAGATCGAGCTGGAGATGCAGAACGCGGAGTTGCGACAGGCCCGCGAGGAAATGGAGCAGATGCTGGAGAGGTGCACCGATCTCTACGACTTCGTCCCGGTCGGCTACTTCACCCTCGACCCCGACGGGGTCATCCGCGCGGTGAATATCGCCGGCGCCGCTCTCCTCGGGGTGGAGCGCAAACTGCTTCCCGGCCGCGGATTCGAGGCATTCGTCTTTTTCGAAGTCCGTTCCGCTTTTACCTCCTTTCTCGCGCAGGTCTTTGCCTCCGGGGGGAAGGAGACATTGGATCTGGTGCTGGCGCCGCTGCAAGAGGGGAATGCGCCGCTTTTCGTGCGGATAGACGCCGTGGCGAACTCGACCGGTCGGGAGTGCCGCATCGCGGCCATCGACATAACCAAACGGAGGCAGGCCGAGGAGGAACTGGCGCGCTACCGGGAGCATCTGGAGGGGCTGGTCCGGGAGAGGACCGCCTCCCTGGAGGCTGAGATCTCCGAACGACGGCGCGCGGAGCAGGAAATAAAGGAGCTGAACGCCCATCTCGAGCAGCTGGTGGCCGATAGAACCAGCGAACTGCAGTCCACCGTGCGGGATCTGCGGACCTTCTCCTACTCGATCTCCCATGACCTGCGCGCGCCGCTGCGCGGCATCAACAGCTTCGCGGCCATGCTGCTTGAGGATTTCGGCGGGGCCCTGGACGAGGAGGGGAGAAGACTCATCGGCACCATCGTCAAGAGGACCGTCAGCATGGGTAAACTCATCGACGACCTCTTGATGTTTTCCCAGAACAGCATGCAGCAGTTGGCCGTCAAACCGATAGATATGACTGCGCTCGCCCGGGAACTCGTCGGGAAGCTGTTCAGCGATCTTCCTGACGGAAGCGTCGAATTCAAGATCGAGGAACTGCCCCAGGCCAGGGGGGACCGGTCCATGATCGCGCAGGTTCTGGAGAACCTGCTCTCAAACGCCGTCAAGTTCTCCGGAAAAGTGGCAAATCCGATCATTGAGGTCGGCTCGACCGCGGCCGAAAAGCAGAACGTCTACTTTGTGAAAGACAACGGCATCGGATTCGACATGAAGTATGTCGACACCATCTTCGGCGTTTTCCAGCGTCTGCACAACTCCGAGGATTTCGAGGGAACCGGGGTAGGTCTTGCCATCGTCGAGCAGATCGTAACCAAGCATGGCGGGCGAGCCGGGGCTGTGAGCACCCTGGGGGAAGGGGCGACTTTCTTCTTTTCCCTTCCCAAGCCGTGACGCATCCGGCTGAATTATTTGATCGGTCCGCGCGCTTTCATCCCGGACCGGCAGGCACGATGCGGATGGTGTGTTTTTGTTAATGGCAATTGATTTGACTTTCACTCCCCGATTGGGTTAAACAATGAAGGGATGACAGTCAGTGCGCACTTGCATTGACAATACGGGATAAACCGATCGCCAAGCCGGATCGGTTCACTACACATATTGATACACGACAATACTAAACCATCCGCGAGGATGGGGCGGAAAGCCTAATGGGTCTCCAGGAGACAGCCGGGTTGCCGAAATATCCTTATCGATATCGGCAACCCTTTTTTTTAAACATCAGTCTCGCTTTCTTTGTTCACGGAATTCATGGTTTCGGGCGTTGCAGCAAACTTCCAGGAGTTCACCGGCATGCTTCAGACGGCAACCACGGACAAAAGTTCACCGATGCAGGAAAACGGCTCCCTCCCGGATGCGAGCGAGCCGCCCCAGGCCGAGGACCGTTTCCAGATGCTTAAGGAAGCGATCGATAGCCTGCCGATTACAACCGGAATAACCATCAGCGACATCCATGGCAAGATTGTCTATGTCAATGCCGCCGAGGCCGAGATGCACGGCTATGGGCCTGGTGAGCTGCTCGGCAAGAACGCCAGTGTCCTGGCGCCCCGAAACCTGGAAAACAGCTCGCCCCCCTTGAACCTCGCCAAGATCGGCCTCTGGCGGCGCGAATGCCTGAATATCCGTAAAAACGGCACCGAGTTCCCGGTGCAGCTCTCCTCGATCGCGCTGCGCCATGCCGCCGGCGCAGGTTGCCTCGGGCTGGTCACGGCGTGCGACGACATCACCGGCCGAAAGGACTCCGAGGAACTGATCGAGTACCTCGCCTATTACGATACCGTCACCGGGCTTCCCAACCGCGTGCTGCTCATGGACCGGCTGCATCAGGCTCTCGCCCTGGCTCAGCGCGAAGGGCGCGTGGTCGCCGTGCTCTTCCTCGATCTGGACAACTTCAAGGATGTGAACGACACCCAGGGGCACGAGGTGGGAGACAAATTCCTCAAGGAGGTGGCCAAGCGCCTCTCCGGCTGCATGCGGGAATGCGATACCCTGGCGAGGATCGGCGGAGACGAATTCGTGCTGCTGCTCACCTCGGTCCTCGATGAGGATGGAGCGGCGAGCGCCGCGCGGCAGGTGCTCTCGCTTTTTAGCCAGCCCATCCAGATCGAGGGGCAACAGTTCTACAGCAGCGCGAGCATCGGGATCGCCCTTTACCCCGACGACGGCCAGGACGCGGAATCGCTTCTCAAGTGCGCCGATGCCGCCATGTACCATGCGAAAGACGAGGGGAAATCCAATTGCCAGTTTTTCTCCTGCCAGATTAATAATCGGATCATGCGTCGGGTCTCCCTGGAAAACAGCATGCGCCAGGGGATTGCGCAGCAGGAATTTTCCGTTCATTATCAGCCCCAGTGGAATATGGAAAACGCGCGCCTGACCGGCGTGGAGGCGCTTTTGCGCTGGCATGGCGCGGAATTCGGCTGCGTGGCGCCGGGCGAATTCATCCCGATCGCGGAAAAGTCCGGCCTCATTTTCGAGCTGGGCGAGATGGTGCTGCGCACCGCCTGCCTTCAGGCCAGGGAATGGGCGTCTGCCGGGCACGGGGACTTGAAGATGGCGGTGAACATTTCCGGAAGGCAGTTCAGGCAACCTGATTTCCTGCAGACCGTGGCCAGGATCATTCGTGAAACGGGCGTGGCGCCTGGTTCCCTGGAACTCGAGTTCACCGAGAGCGTCATCATGGAAAAGGCCGATAAGAACATCGCGGGACTCAGGGCTCTGAAGGAAATGGGGGTCCGCCTGAGTATCGACGATTTCGGCACCGGTTATTCCTGCCTAAGCTACCTGAAGCATTTTCCCATCGACACCATCAAGATCGACCGTTCCTTCATCGCCGATATCGACCGCGACAACGATGACGCGGCGATCACCGAGGCGATCATTTGCATGGCGCACAGCCTGAAACTGCGGGTTATCGCCGAGGGGGTCGAAAACGGCCGGCAAATGCATTATCTCCGGCAGCACAACTGCGACGAGGTGCAGGGCTTTTATCTGGCGCGGCCCATGCCGGCGGCTGAGCTCACCGGCTTTCTGGAAAGCTCCCGGAGGGAAAGCGCGCCGATACGTTGCATGCACGAAGAGATGGAAAGCAGGCTATCCTGCCAGTGCGCCTTCCCTTTCCCCTGAAGCAGCGGTGAAACGGCGACAGAACATTTCCGGCGGCGTGCCGCGGGTAGGTGTGATACCACAGGACCGGGTGAATTCGAACGTATCAATCAGGCAGGTTTTCGGGATTCCCCGGATGACTTTAATAAGGAGTGAAAAAATGATATCGAAGAAAATTGTGGGAAAAATGGTCTTGCTGCAATGCGCGGCAATCCTCAGCTTCAGCGCCCAGGCCGTGCATGCCGGAAACGTCGGGGTAGATGTGAACATCAACCTGGGCGGTCAGCCGCGCCAGGTAATCGCTCGGGCGCCTGTCTACGCCGCTCCCGTGGAGGTCATCCGCGTCGATGACGATATCCAGTTTGTCTATCCGGACGCCCTTGGATTTTACGTCGCGGTCGGTGTCCCCTATGATCTCTTTTATCTGCAGAACAGCTACTTCCTGTTTCGCGATGGCCGCTGGCTCAGGGCGCCCAGCAGCCGTGGTCCCTGGGTCGCGCAGAGGGAGCGCGACCTTCCGCGCGCGCTGCGCAAGCAGAGGATAGAGCGGATGCGGGAGTACCGCAACCGGGAGTACGGCGTCTACAACCGCGACCGGGATCACTACCGCGGCAAGCATTTCCGCTCCGGCAAGGAGCAGTCCAAAGAGCAGCGTAAGGACGAGAAACGCTTCGACAAGGAACAGAAAAAGGACGACAAGCGCTACGACAAGGAACAGAGAAAGGACGACAAGCGTTACGACAAGGAGCAGAGAAAGGACGACAAGCGTTTCGACAAGGAGCAGAAAAAGGACGAGAAACGCTACGATAAGGAACAGCGCAAGGAAGAGAAGCGCCTCGATAAAGAGGAGCGCCGTTAACCGAGCCAAGGAGAACTTATGTTCCGTCGCACCAAGATAGTCGCCACCGTGGGCCCCGCCTGCGATTCCGAGGAGAAGCTCGACGCCCTGATGGAGGCGGGGGTGGACATGTTCCGCCTCAATTTTTCCCATGGAGAGCAGTCCGCGAAATCGACCGTCATCCGCACCATCAGGGAGCTGTCGCGCCGGCGCGCGCGCGCCGTCGCCATCCTGGGAGACCTGCAGGGGCCGAAGATCCGCACCGGCCTGATGCAGGGGGGCTCCCTGGAACTGGTCGCCGGGAGCGAGGTGACCATCACGACCCGCGAGCTGCTCGGCTCCGGGGATACCATCCCTACCATCTACCAGGGACTCCCCTACGACGTGGTTCCGGGGGACCGGATTCTCCTGGACGACGGATTGATGGAGCTTCGCGTGCTCGGCGTGGACGGTCAGGACGTGCGCTGCACCGTGGTGAGCGGGGGGCTTCTCAAGGACCGCAAGGGGATCAACCTCCCGGGCGCCAAGGTCTCGGCTCCGGCCCTGACCGATAAGGACCGGGAGGACCTCCATTTCTGCATCGTCGAGGAACTCGATTACGTCGCCCTCTCCTTTGTCCGGCAGGCTTCGGACGTCCTGGAGCTGAAGGGGATACTGGAGCGGCACCAGTCGCCTTTGCGCGTGATCTCCAAGATCGAGAAGCCCGAGGCGGTGGCCAATTTCGACGCCATCCTGCAGGTCTCCGACGGGATCATGGTGGCCCGGGGCGATCTCGGCGTGGAGATCAGCCCCGAGAAGGTTCCCCTGATCCAGAAGCGGATCATCAGAAGCTGCAACGAGGCGGGGAAGCCGGTGATCACCGCCACCCAGATGCTGGAGAGCATGGTGCAAAATCCCCGCCCCACCAGGGCCGAGGTCTCGGACGTGGCCAACGCCATCCTGGACGGCACCGACGCCATCATGCTCTCCGCCGAGACCGCTTCAGGGAAGTATCCCATCGAGGCCGTCTCCATGATGGTGCAGGTGGCACGCGATGTGGAGGGCGATCCCCAGCTGAAGCGCCAGGTTTTTCATCCGATTCCCGAGCTGGACGGTTTCCCCTGCCTGGCGGAGGTGATCAGCCAGGCCGCCTGCCGGGTAGCGGAAGGGGTAGGCGCCGCCGGCATCCTCGCCTTCACCCAGACCGGGAGCACCGCGGCGCTCGTTTCCAAATACCGGCCGTCGCTCCCCATCTTCGCCGTCACCCCCTCCCGGGAGGCGCGCCGCAGGCTCGCCCTCTATGCGGGGGTCCACTCCATCCGGGTCGACATCGAGGGAGATACCGAGGCGCAGATCCGCTCGGTGGAGGAGGCGGTCTTGGCCACCGGGGTGCTCAAGAAGGGAGACCTGGTGGTCATCACCATGGGGAGTCCGCTCTCCTCCCCGGGGACCACCAACCTGATGAAGGTGCACCGCCTGGAGACCCCGGATTTCTACACGACGCTCTGACGCCCGGCCGGCCAGGCTCTGAAAACCTGCAGCAGGCCGGTATCGGTCCGGAAGAGGGCGGCAGTCGTGCCGCCCTCTTCCGTTATCTGCCGGCTGACTTATTTGAAGAAGGGGATTAACAATGAAGACGCGGCGCTTCAAAAAGATCGAGCTGGCCGGACCGAAGCCGCCCCCGCCGGGATGCGGCACAGGCGCCGACCCCGAGGCGCCTCCCTGTTGAGGCCCACCCAACTCCGCCGGCGGCGGAGCAGTCGATGAAAAGGTCCCCGGCTTCCTGGGGTGGCTTCCCGCGGGGCCCGTCAGGATCCCGCGGGTCGGCTCGACGCTTGGCGTCCGCGACCACCTGGGAGCCTGGAAGGCGCGCTGGGGGATGAACCGGATGAGCTACCTGGTTCCGGCCGGTCTCTACGCCATTGGTGATCCCTCCCCGGAGGCGCCGGTCCTGGTCACCGCGAATTACAAGATGAGCTACGACCTGGTCCGGCGGGCGCTCGCCGGGCGCTCCGTCTGGCTCCTGGTGCTGGAAACCTTCGGGATCAACGTCTGGTGCGCGGCGGGGAAGGGGAGCTTCGGAACCGACGAACTGGTGGCAAGGATCGCCGCCACCGGCCTCTCCGGGGTGGTGTCGCACCGGCGCCTGATCCTGCCGATTCTCGGTGCCCCGGGGGTTGCCGCCCACGAGGTGCGCAGGCGCACCGGGTTTTCGGTCGCCTACGCGACGATTCGGGCGGAGGATCTTCCGGAGTACCTGGACCACGGGGAGGTGAGCCGCGCCTCCCTGCGCGAGTTGAGCTTCACCCTGCGCGAGCGCGCCGTCCTGGTGCCGGTGGAGCTGATCCTGGCGCTCAAATCCGTCTCCCTGGCCGGCGCCGCACTCTACCTCGCGGCAGCGCTGCTCTTTGGGGAGGCGGCGGCCGTCAGCGCCCTGGCCGCCTACCTGGGCGCGGTTTGCACCGGCCTTGCGCTGGCGCCCCTGCTGCTCCCCTTCCTGCCGGGTCGAAGTTTTGCCGTCAAGGGGGCGCTGGCCGGAGTTCTCTTCAGCGCCGGCCTCTATTCCCTTGGCGGTGGCGCGTCCTGGAGCCTGCCTGTGACGCTCGCCGCCTTTCTGGCGCTTCCGGCGCTGAGCGCGTTTTACACCCTCAACTTCACCGGCTGCACCCCCTACACCTCCCGCTCCGGGGTGAAAAAGGAGATGCGCCTCGGTCTTCCGGTCATGGGAGGCGCCCTCATCGCCTCCCTGATCCTGGTTCTGGTGCAGAGGTTCTTTTGATGACGGAGGCTTTTCGATGAAAGGATTCAGGTATCTGGAAGGGGTGGCGACCCTGGAGCTGGACCAGGCGCTCTGCGTCGGCTGCGGCCGGTGCCTGGAGGTCTGTCCGCATCAGGTATTCGCCCTGGAAGGAAAGCTTGCCCGGGTGGCGGACCGCGACGCCTGCATGGAGTGCGGCGCCTGCGCGGGCAACTGTCCGGTGGCGGCGCTTCGGGTGGATTCGGGGGTAGGGTGCGCGAGCGGACTTATCAACGAGTGGTTCAGGTCTAGGAATATCCGCGGTTTTGGCGGCGGAGGCTGCGGCTGAGAAGAGAGTCGGAATCCAGAAACAAAAGCATTTTGTCCGCCGATAACTGCGGATAAAGGCGGATAAAATCAAGAGCTTAAAAGCTTACAATCTTTGGGGGAAAACCAAAAAGCCTTGAATCTTTAAAAGCTTATGGGGTTAAAACAAAAAAGTCTTGAGCCTAGATGTTATCCGCCTTTATCGGCGGACAAAAAGTTTGTTTATGTCAGAGGATCTTTTTTCATTCCATGCAGGCCGGTGAGGAGGTTCGCGCCGGGTGGCGAGGCCAGGGCCGCTGCCAGTGTCCCGGCCGCCTCGATGCGCAGGAAAACCGCCACGGTCCGCTCCACGGCCTCCCGGGCCAGGTCGTCCAGCGAGCAGCTCCTCAGCTCGCCCGTCTCCGGGTGGCGCCATTGACCCTCCTTCTCCGCTTTCCCTTTCCCGCCCCTCTTCCCTGTCAGCGGATAGAACAGCTCCCTCTGCTCCCGAAACGGCGAGCCGCACAGTTTGGCGAGCAGCCTGACCGCCAGCTTCCAGAAGGTCCGGTCGTACATGGACTGGAACCGGCAGTGCCGCGCGAGTGACTGCTCCAGCGCCTGGCGCGGCAACTCCCCTTCGGGATCGAAGAGCAGTCCCGCGGCGCTTACCAGGACTTCCCGGGTCGAGGAGCCCAGGATCCCCCCCAGCCTCCGGCGTAGCGCCCCCCTTTGCAGGAAATGGACATCGATGGCGGTCTCCAGTCGGTAGTGTTCCTCGATCCCCAAGCCGCCGGTCGCGGCATAGACGTAGGGGTGCAGCGCCACGTCGGCTTCCATGTGGCTGATGACGCCGAGAAAACAGGCGAAAAGCGCGGGGGGAAGTCCGTCGGGAAAGCGCCTCTCGGCCCGGATGAGCGGCTCGAAACTGTTGCCCGGGGCGTCGTGGAAACGGTGCCCCAGCACGCCCGCCGTCGGGTGATAGGGGCCGCGAAGGATGTGCGCCAGGGTGTCAGGGAGGACCGCGCCGCCCAGGTAGGCTTCGGGGTAACGTGTGAGAATCCCGCGCAGCTGGCTTCCGGGCGGAAGCCCCGCTAGGGCCCGTTCGGCCAGCATCCAGTGGGTGAGTTCCTTGGGCATCCGTTACTCCCGGATCGCGGCGGGCGCGGCGCCGAGGAAATCCCGGCGGATGTTGTCGCGGTGGCCGAAAAGGACCAGCAGCACCAGAGCCAGGTAGAGGAAGAACGGCGCCGAAACGAGCGGCAGTCCGTCCCGCAGCCGCAGGATCGCCAGGAGGGCGGGGGAGAGGCTCAGGGCGAGCAGTCCCGCCATGGTGGAGCGGCGCAGCAGCGCCAGGAAGACGAGACTCAGGCCGAACCCGGCCAGGAGCAGGGCCGGCGCCAGGAGGGCCAGTCCCCCGGCCAGGGTGGCGAACCCTTTCCCCCCGCGAAAGCGCAGCTGCGCCGGCCAGATATGACCGGCCACGGCCGCGAGCAGGGCCGCCGTGGCGAGCCAGTCGGCCGATCCCGGCTGCCGGGCCAGCCAGACCGCCAGCGCCCCCTTGCCGGCGTCGCCCACCAGGGTTGCCAGGAAACCCCAGCTCCCCAGCGCCCGCCCGACGTTGCGGCTCCCGGTGCCGCAGCTTGCCAGGGTGCGGATATCCTTTCCGAGGCGAAGCCGGACCAGGTAGTAGCCGGTGTTGCAGCACCCTAAAAGGTAGGCGAAAACGATGATGAACGCTTGCGGTATCACGATAGCTCCCCGTGTTTTCTTGGTCTGCCGGATTTCCCGCGGACTGGGCGCCGAAGCCCAAAGCGCACCCTGAAACCGGTCCCGGGTGGCCCGCGGCCGGGTGGGGCGGCGCGGACCCTTGCCGCCTCCAGGGTCGAACTGGCGCGAGCCGACACAGTGTAAAACAAAGCTCGCCAGCCTGCAACCCTTGCGTCTCTTTCTCCCGACAGGCGGGGCTCAAGGCCCGGGACCCCGCCTCGGGCGCGCGCATTTTCATCTGATCGACTTTTCCCGTTTGTCGTGTATGCTCAGACGGTTGCCTGGTCTGTTGGTCAGGCTTCTACCGCACCGCAAGGGCATCTGATTGGAGGGTTTTTTATGTCGCGAGAGGTATACGTGGATCAGGAGGTCTGCATTGGGTGCGGGCTCTGCGTCAGCATCGTTCCCGAGGTGTTCCGGTTGAACCAGGCGGGTGTTTCCGAGGTCCATGACCCGGCCGGCGCAACCGAGGGGCTGATTCAGGAGGCGATGGACAGCTGCCCGGTGAACTGCATACACTGGCGCTAATTGGAGGGAACAGCCGCGCAGGAATAGCCCGCTCTTCATGAGTGAAAAGGCCCCCCGGAAATCCGGGGGGCCTTTTTGTTTGTAATGCAGGTCCTGGGTGAGCTTACCCTTTCAACGCGTCAGGCGCACTCGGAATAGCCGCAGATCCGGCAGACGGCGCAGCCGCCCTCGTGCTCGACCACCCCGCCGCACTCCGGACAGGCGCCCTTGTCGAAAGAGGGCGCCTCCACCAGGTCGGTGTGGCCGGTCAGGGTCAAGTGGGCCTGGATCGCCTTTGCCACGGCGTCCGCGCAGGAAAGGACCTTGTTGTCGCCGAAGCCCGAGGGGGAATGGCAGGAGATGCCGAGAAGCTGCTTCACCACGCTCCTCCCCTGGATGCCGCTGCGCCAGGCAAGCGACACCATGCGGCCGATCGCCTCGCACTGGGAAGCCGCGCAGCCGCCGGCCTTGCCCATGGTGGTGAAAACCTCGAAGAGCCCGGAGTTGTCCTCGTTGATGGTGATGTAGAGCGGACCGCAGCCGGTCTGCATCTGGTAGGTCCACCCCTTGAGCGCCTTGGGGCGCTCGCGCTTCACGGTCCGCTTCTCCTCGAGCTTGACCGCTACCGGCACCGGCGCCTCCTCCTTCTTGCCGACGGAGAGGACCTGCTCGTCGCGGGAGCCGTCACGGTAGATGGTCACCCCCTTGCAGTTGGACTGGTAGGCGAGACGGTACACCTTCTCGACATCCTCCATGGTGGCGTCGTTGGGGAAGTTGACCGTCTTCGAGACCGCGTTGTCCGTGTAGCGCTGGAACGCGGACTGCATCGAGATGTGCACCTCGGGGGTGATGTCGTGGGCGGTGACGAAGATCTCCCGGATCGACTCCGGGATGTCGTTTATGTCGTGGATGGTGCCGTGCTCGGCGATGCGCTGCATCAGTTCCTCTGAATAGAACCCGCCCGCCTTGGCCATTTTCTCGAAAAGCGGATTCACCTCCACGAGGATGTTCTTGTCCATCACCTGGCGCACGTAGGAAACCGCGAAGAGCGGCTCCACGCCGCTGGAGGCGTTGGCGATGATGGAGATGGTCCCGGTGGGAGCGATGGTCGTTATGGTGGCGTTGCGAATCGGCGCCGCGCCGGGGCGGTCGTAGATGGAGCCTACGAAGTTGGGGAACGCTCCGCGGGTGGCCGCCAGGGCGCGGGAGGCGGCGTGCCCCTCGTCGTTGATGAACTTCATCACCTGCTCGCCAAGGGTGATCGCCTGGGTCGAGTCGTAGGGGATGCCGAGCATGATCAGCATGTCGGCCCAGCCCATGACCCCCAGGCCGATCTTGCGGTTGGAGCGGGTCATCTCGTCGATCTGGGGCAGGGGGTAGTTGTTCACCTCGATGACGTTGTCCAGGAAATGGACCGCGAGATGTATCACCTCCTTAAGCCTATCCCAGTTCACGCTTCCTTGCGCCACCAGCTTGCCGAGGTTGATGGAACCCAGGTTGCAGGATTCGTAGGGGAGCAGCGGCTGCTCGCCGCAGGGGTTGGTGGACTCGATCTCGCCTATGTGCGGGGTCGGGTTGTCCTTGTTCAGCCGGTCCAGGAAGATGATGCCCGGCTCGCCGTTTTCCCAGGCCTGCTTTACGATCCGGTTGAACACCTTGCGCGCGTTCATGGTTCCGGCGGGCTTCTTGTCGCGCGGGTTCAAGAGGGTGTACTCCTGGTCCGCGTCCACCGCCTTCATGAAGGCCTCGGTGATCCCGACCGAGATGTTGAAGTTGTTCAGCTGGCGCTGGTCCGCCTTGCACATGATGAAGTCCATGATGTCCGGATGGTCCACGCGCAGGATCGCCATGTTGGCGCCGCGCCTGGTGCCGCCCTGCTTGATGGTCTCGGTCGCGACGTCGAAGACCCGCATGAAGGAGAGCGGTCCGCTGGAGATCCCGGTGGTGGACATCACCACGTCGTTGGCCGGCCTCAGGCGCGAGAAGGAGAAGCCGGTTCCGCCGCCGGACTTGTGGATCAGCGCGGTGTATTTCACCGCCTCGAAGATCTCCTCCATGGAGTCGCCCACCGGAAGCACGAAGCAGGCGGAGAGCTGGCCCAGCTCGCGCCCCGCGTTCATCAGGGTGGGCGAGTTCGGCAGGAACTCGAAGCCGGTCATGAGTTCATAGAACTTGTCACTCAAGGCGCCCAGGTCGGCCTTGGCGTCGAAAACCGCGTCCGCCGCGGCGATGGCCGTCGCCACGCGCTGGAACATGTCGGCCGGTGTCTCCAGGGCTTTGCCGCTCGTGTCCCTCTTCAGGTAGCGCTTCTCAAGTACCGTAAGGGCATTTTTAGAGAGCCCCGGGATGACGCCTTTTCCGACTGGTTTTTTCATAACGCTTCGTTCTCCTTGGATAAAATCATATGTGGGGATCTGGTGGAGTTTGATACCACATTTAGTGGACGAGGAGGAATAGACCACAACATCTATGGCAAGTCAAGATATTATAGATTAAAATTCCGGGGCCGCCCGAAAGGCTCAAACCCGGGCATGGTGCGGCGCCTTCGCCATTTACATAAGCTCCCCCTTGTGCTATTGATTAAAGGTTGATTTTTCAGGCAGGGAGAACCATGGCGGAGTGTGATGACTGCAATAAGGAAGGGCTTGAGTCCCAGGTAAAGGGACTCAAGGACCTGATCGAGGTCGCCAAGGCGGTGGTCTCCACCCTCGACCTCGACACGGTGCTGCAGGCGATACTGACGAGCGCCATGGGCTTTGCCCAGACCCCGGCCGGAAGCGTTGCGCTCTACCACGACGCCAAGCGGGAGCTGAGCCTGCACGCCCACTCGGGCCTTACCGCGGACTTCGTCAAGAACGAGCGCTGGTCCGTGACGTCGGGAGGCCTTACCGACCAGGTGCTTAGGGCGGGGGAGATCTTTTTCGTCGAGGACACCGAAAAGACCTCCTTCTTCAACAACCCGATCGCCCTGAACGAGGGGATCCGATCCCTGGTCTGCGTGCCGCTGGTCTTCCAGAACCGGATCATGGGGATACTCTACCTGGACGACTTCATGCCGCGCCAGTTCGACCACGAGAAACTGAATCTGCTCTCCATCCTCGCCTCGTTCGCCGCCATGGCGATCCACAACGCGACGCTGCACAAGCGGACCAAGCTCATGGCGATCACCGACTCGCTCACCGGGCTGCACAACCACCGCTACTTCAAGCAGTACTCCAAGCAGGAGATGGTGCGCGCCAAGCGCTATCACAAGCCGTTTTCCATTATCATGATGGACGTGGACGACTTCAAGTCCTATAACGACAGCTTCGGGCACGCCACTGGAGACACCCTTTTGGGCCTCGTGGGGGCGATCATCCTGCGGACCATCCGCGGCGTCGACGTCGCCTTCCGCTACGGCGGCGAGGAGTTCATCGTGCTGCTTCCGGAGACCCGGCTGGACCGGGCGATCCTCGCGGCCGAGCGGCTGCGCGAGGCGGTCCAGATCGGCACGGCGCGGAATCCGGCCGGCAAGGCCAGCCGCGGCGTCACGGTCAGTATCGGCGTGGCGAGCTACCCGGACAACGCGGACAAGATGGATGAACTCTTCAACATCGTCGATTCGCTGCTCTACCAGGCGAAGCGCAACGGCAAGAACAAGGTCCATCACCAGGAAAGCCTGCAGATACCCGCGCCATGACTCGATACATAAATTTAACCGTAATGGGGCTCGTCCTGGCGGCAGCCCTGCTGATAAGCGCTCCCGCTCCCGGAGAAACGACCCGCCCCGAGCTGCAGGCAAGCAGCGTCGCGGCGCAGCCGCACCGCCCCGAGGCCACCTTTGAGCCCGCGGTCGTCTACGGCGACCGTCTGCTGAGCGAGGACACCGTCTGGCGCGGCGAGGTGCTGGTCGAGGGGGTGGTGGCGGTCGCCCCGCAGGCGACCCTCAGCATCGAGCCGGGGACGGTGGTGCGCTTCCGGCGCAAGGGCGCCCAGGCGCCGCTTCTCGTGGTGCAGGGGCGCATCGTCGCCGCGGGCACCCGGAAAACGCCGGTGCTCTTCTCCTCGACGTTCGCCACCCCGGCCCCGGGCGACTGGCAGGGGATCATGCTTTTGGGAAGCGAGAAGAAGAACCTTCTGGAGAACTGCCGGATCGAGGGGGCCGAAACGGGAATCGAGGCGCTCTTCTCCAACGTCACGCTCAAGGGGGTGCGCTCGGAGCACGCGGGAACCGGGATGACCTTCCAGGACAGCCTGGTAAGCATGGATGCGGTGGGGGTCTCCAAATGCGACACGGCCCTGCGCTTTTCCGACAGCGAGGCGACTCTGCGTAACCTGAGCGTAACGGAGAACCGCCAGGGGCTCACCTCGCTGCGCAGCTCCCTCTTCCTCCTCGAGGCGAACCTCACCGGGAATCGGGCCGCCGCCTTCTTTGGCGACGCCGGCCGGGTGAAGATCCAGGGGGGTACCGTGCTCGGCAACGGCAGCGGCGTCACCCTGGTCGGGTGCGAGGGCTCCGTCACCGGGGCCAGGCTCCTGAAGAACAGGGAGTTCGGCCTGTCGCTGGCGGCCTCGCGGGTGCGGGTGAGTTCCAACGTCATTTCGGGCAACGGAAACAACGGGGTGATCGTTACCGACGGCTCCGCTGTTGCCTGGGGCAACGCCATTTTCGAGAACGCCGGCTACGATTTCTACAACGCGGGGGTGGAGGACTTCAGGGCCCCCGGCAACTGGTGGGGTGGGACGGCCCCCAAGATCTTCGACAACCGCGGGCGCAGTAAAGTGCTGTCCGCACCGGTCCTCGGGACACGGCCGCAACCGCCCCTGGCGCAGCCCTAGTAAGCACGACCAAGGTCCCGACCGGGACAGGTGATAAAAACGAAAAAGGATGGGGAAGTTATGACACGCAGAGACGGCCGCGCGGCCGATGCCTTAAGGGAAGTGAAAATCACCAGGAATTACCTGAAACATGCCGAAGGCTCGGTGCTGGTCGAGTTCGGGGATACCAAGGTTATCTGCAACGCCACCGTGGAGGGGCGCGTCCCCTCGTTCCTGAAGGGGAAGGGGACCGGGTGGGTGACCGCCGAGTACTGCATGCTGCCGCGCGCGACCCACACCAGGAACCAGCGCGAGTCCTCCAAGGGAAAGCTTACCGGCCGCACCCACGAGATCCAGAGGCTGATCGGCAGGTCGCTACGCGCGGTCGTCGACCTGAAGCTTCTGGGTGAGCGTTCGGTCCTCATCGACTGCGACGTGATCCAGGCCGACGGCGGCACCCGGACCGCCTCCATCACCGGTGCCTACGTGGCCCTCGCCGATGCCTTCCAGACCCTGGTCGACAGCGGGGATATCGCCGAAAATCCGCTGCGCGAGGCGGTCGCCGCGGTGAGCGTCGGCATCGTGGACGGCGTGGCGTTCCTCGACCTGGACTACCCGGAGGATTCCGGCGCCGAGGTGGACATGAACTTCGTCATGACCTCCTCCATGCGTTTCGTCGAGGTGCAGGGGACCGCCGAGGCGGAGCCGTTCACGCTGCTCCAGATGGACGCCATGCGCGACCACGCCATGCTCGGCCTCTCCCGGCTCTTCGAGATCCAGAGGGAGGCGCTTCAGGGGTGAAGGAACTGCTGGTAGCGTCAGGAAACAATGGGAAGCTGCGCGAGTTCGGCGAGCTTTTGCGCGGAGTGGTCGACACCATCCTCTCGCCCGCAGATTTCCCCGGTTTGCCCGAGGTGGAGGAGGACGGCGCCAGCTTCGAGGCCAACGCCATCAAGAAGGCCCGCGCGGCGGCGCTCTTCACCGGTCTTCCCACGCTCGCCGACGACTCCGGCCTCTCGGTCGATTTCCTTTCCGGCCGTCCCGGGGTTTTCTCGGCGCGCTATGCCGGTCTGGGTGCCAGCGATGCCGATAACAACGCGCTTTTATTGCGCGAGTTGGCCGGCGTGCCGGTCGAACTGCGCGGCGCCGCCTTCCACTGCGTGATAGCGCTCTGCCTGCCGGACGGAAGCTGCCGCAGCTTCGACGGTTCGCTCCCCGGAACCATCCTGGAGGCGCCGCGCGGAACCGGCGGGTTCGGCTACGACCCGCTCTTCCTGGTTCCCGAGTACGGTCAGACCCTGTCCGAACTTCCGTCCGGGATCAAAAATGCCATCAGCCATCGGGGCAGGGCGCTGCGTCTTTTGCAGGCGGCCCTGTCGGGCGGGTAGTGGGTTGCCGGCCGCGGGAAGGGCGCCGCCGATAGCTGCCGCGGTAATCCGGAACGTGGCTGCCGGGGAGATTTAAATCGGCTCCGGGGGCGGAAAAAGCTTGCACCGGGTTTCCCGCTGTGCTATAAAATTAATTCTTGAATCGGGGTGTAGCGCAGCCTGGCTAGCGCACCTGCCTTGGGAGCAGGGGGCCGGAGGTTCGAATCCTCTCACCCCGACCATTCTACTCTGCGCCTGTAGCTCAGCTGGATAGAGCAACGGCCTTCTAAGCCGTAGGTCAGAGGTTCGAACCCTCTCAGGCGTACCAAAAAATTTCATATGGTGGATATGGTGAAGTGGTAAACACAAACGACTGTGACTCGTTCATACGTGGGTTCGACCCCCACTATCCACCCCAAATTTGAAAAAGACCCCGTGAAAGCGGGGTTTGTTGTTTAAGCGCTTCGCGAGAGTGGCGGAATTGGCAGACGCACCAGACTTAGGATCTGGCACCTTCGGGTATGGGAGTTCAAGTCTCCTCTCTCGCACCATCAATTAGAACATGGCCTTACGGTAACTCCGTGGGGCCTTTTTTCGCTCACAACCCGATTCGGCACGATTTTGTCTCACTGATCCACAACTCGCCCCATTTGTCGCGCACTCTCCCCATACTAAACACCCTCTTGTCTGTTTGAAAATCACCTGCGATGCAGTAAGCCTGCATCAAGTCGTTCAAGCCTTAGGGAATAGAATTGAAAACAGTCACCTAATGGGCAGGCGCGCATGATCATATGTTATGCGTTGACTGTCACGGGCCTTTAGACATCCACTCATTCTCGGCAGCTGACTGTCTTAAATTATTGTCCTGCAATTGGGGACAACTATATCTGAGATCGGCGGCTTGTGATCTGTCAATGGTATGGTATTCTCAGTGAAATTGAGCTTTGGTTCATTGCATCTTACCCCGTGACTGCTCCAGAGGAACTATGAGCAATGACCGCGCTTGACATTACGGGGTTTTCCATCCTGCTCCTCCTGGGGGGGGCGATCGCGTGTCCGCTCCTCGCGCGGCGGGAACGGCTGCTGATCCCGGTCGCCTTTACCCTGGCGGCGCTGGCGTCCGGCGGGGTGATCCTGTCCGGATTCCTGACCCTTTCCCAGGGCCTCAACAGCGCTGCCACCATTCCCCTTGGCCTCCCCGGCCTCCCTTTCAACGTCCGGCTTGATCCCCTGGCCGGGTTTTTCCTCGTCGTAATAGGCCTGGTGTCGCTCTTCGTTTCCATTTACTCCATAGGCTATGTCCGGGGCTATCTCGGCCAGCGGCCGGTCACCCCGCTGGTCGCGTTCTACCTCCTCTTTCTGGCGGGGATGCTCCTGGTGATCGTCGCGGATGACGCCTATCTCTTCCTGGTGGCCTGGGAACTGATGGCCGCCGCCTCGTATTTTCTTGTCATGTTCGAGGACGAGCGGGCCGAGAACCGCCGCGCTGCCTTTCTCTATCTGCTGGTGGCCCATGTGGGCGCCCTCGCCATACTGCTCGCCTTCGGGGTCATGGCCGGCGTCGCCACCGGCTACGAGCGTTTCGACGGTTATACCTTCGACGCCATGCGGGGAGCCCATCTCTCGCCGGGCTGGAGTACCGCCGCCTTCTTTCTGGCGTTCTTCGGCTTTGCCGCCAAGGCGGGGGTCATCCCGCTCCATGTCTGGCTCCCGGAGGCCCATCCGGCGGCGCCCTCCAATGTGTCGGCCCTGATGAGCGGCGCCATGCTGAAAACCTCCATCTACGGCATGATACGGGTCGGTTTCGACCTTCTTGGGGAGTTCCCCTGGTGGTGGGGAGGGATCGTGCTGATCTTCGGCCTCCTTTCGGCGGTGCTCGGGGTGCTCTACGCCCTGATGCAGCACGATCTGAAGAGGCTTCTGGCCTACCATTCGGTGGAAAATATCGGCATCATCCTGATCGGCCTCGGCCTTTCCATGATCTTCACCTCGTTTCACTTCCCGGCCCTGGCGGCGCTGGCGCTGGTGGCGGCCCTCTACCACACCCTCAATCATGCCCTGTTCAAGGGGCTTCTGTTCATGGGGGCGGGCGCCGTCATTCAGGCCACCGGCGAGCGCAACATGGAGGAGATGGGGGGGCTGATTCATCCGCTCCCCTGGACCTCGGCCCTGTTTCTCGTGGGGTGCGTCTCCATCTCCGGCCTACCCCCTTTCAACGGGTTTGTCTCCGAATGGCTCACCTTTCAGGCGTTTCTCCTCTCCCCAGCCCTGCCGCAGCCGCTGCTCAGGCTTTTGTTTCCGTTAGGCGCGGCGCTCTTGGCGCTGACCGGGGCGCTTGCCGCCACCTGCTTCGTCAAGGCGTTCGGAGTGACCTTTCTCGGCGCCCAGCGCGGCCACCGCAAGGTGGAGCATGTTCGGGAGGTCGGCCCGGCCATGCGGCTGGGGATGACGCTGGCGGCGGTCTCCTGCCTGGCCCTTGGGGTTCTACCGACCTATGCCGTAGGCCTTCTGGACCGTATTCCGCGGCAGCTGATGGGAGGGCATATAGGCGCTGTTGCCGGACGTTTCGGCTGGCTCTGGCTTACCCCCGCATCCGCCGAGCGCGCCTCCTATTCCGGGCCGCTGGTTTTCTGCGTCATTTCGGCCGTGGTTGCCGTTACCTACCTGCTTTTGCATGTCCGTGGCGCCTCGATCCGGCGGGCGCCTCTCTGGGATTGCGGCTTTGAGAAGATCACCCCGCGCATGCAGTACACGGCCACCGCCTTTGCCATGCCGATACGCCGTGTCCTCGGTTTTCTTTTCGACATCCGCGAGCAGGTCGAACTGATTTCGCCAGTGAATCACCCGGTAATGGCGGATCATATCCGCTATCGATTGCGGATTCGCGACCGGATATGGGGCTGGTTGTATGCTCCGCAGGCCAAGGCCGCTTTCTGGATCGCCCGCCAGGTCGGCAGGCTCCAGCAGGGGAGGATTCAGATCTATCTCCTCTACTCCTTTGTCACGCTGATCGTGCTGCTGGCCTTTTTGGGATGAGCCTCCATCCCCTTTTCATAGAGCTTTTGCAGGTTGCGCTGCTGATCGCACTGGCTCCTGCCTTTGCCGGATGGGTAAAGATCGTCAAGTGCCGCCTTCAGGGGCGCACCTCGCCCGGGATACTGCAGCCCTACCGTGACATCCGCCGCCTCTTCATCAAGGATGTGGTCCTGGCGCAAAACGCTTCCTGGATTTTCCGCTTCACCCCCTATCTGATCTTTGGCGTGACTGTCCTGGCCGGCGGGATCATTCCGCTCATCTCGACCGATCTGCCGCTGGCCGATACCGCCGATATCATCGCCTTGGTCATGCTCTTCGTGATCATCCGTTTTTTCACCGCGCTGGCCGGGATGGATATCGGCACCGCCTTCGGCGGCATGGGGTCGAGCCGGGAAATGATGGTCTCGGCCCTGGCCGAGCCGGCCATGCTGATGGCGGTCTTCACCGTCTCGCTCGCCAGCAGTTCCACTTCTCTCACCCGGATGGTGGTGGTCATGTCCCAGGGCGAGTTCGTCATCCGCCCATCGCTCGCCTTTGCCCTGATGGCCTTCATCCTGGTGGCCCTGGCCGAGACCGGACGCATCCCGGTGGACAACCCCGACACCCACCTTGAACTGACCATGATTCACGAGGCGATGATTCTGGAATATTCCGGTCAGCACCTGGCGCTGATGGAATGGGCCGGCATGATGAAGCTGACCCTGTTCTTCGCCCTCGGCATTGCCGCGTTTGTCCCCTGGGGTATTGCCGCGGGCGGCCAACCGCTGGCACTTTTGATGGGAGCCGTTCTCCTTATCCTCAAACTGCTGCTCGGAGGCGTGATCATGGTGCTGATCGAGACCGGCCTGGCCAAGATGCGTATCTTCCGCGTCCCGGAATATCTGGGGAGCGCCTTTCTCCTGGCGACTCTCGGCATGATAGCCTTCTTCATCCTGGAGTGACCGTGTCCCATTCCCTCGTGGTGCAACTGAATCTGCTGCTGGCCGCCCTGATCCTGCTCTCTTCCTTCGCCCTGCTGATGCAGCGCCGGATGTTCGCCATACTCCACATTTTCGCCTGGCAGGGGTTCTTTCTCGGGGTCAGCACCGCCATTATCGGCTATGCCTCGGGGGTGCATCATCTCTATCTCTCCGCTCTCCTGACCCTGGCGATGAAGGTGCTGCTGCTCCCCTACATCCTCTACAAGCTGATCCTGAAACTGAAAATCCGCCGCGAAATCGAAAATATGGTGAACGTTCCGGCCACCATGATGATCGGCATCGCCCTGGTGATCTTCTCCTATCACCTGACCGAACCGATCCGCCAGCTCTCCGTGCTGATGACCCGGGCAACCCTGGCGGTCGCCCTGGCGACGGTCATGCTCGGCATGCTGATGATGGTGACCCGCAGCCACGCGGTCAGCCAGATCATCGGCTTTCTGGCCATGGAAAACGGCCTTTTCTTCGCCGCGACCAGCGCCACCTACGGCATGCCGATGGTGGTGGAACTCGGGGTGGCGCTGGACCTACTGATCGTAGCGTTCATCTTCGGCATTTTCTTTTTCCACATCAACACGACTTTCGACAGCCTCGACGTGGATCAGATGGCGAAACTGAAGGAGACCGACTAGCCATGACCCTGACGCTGCTTCTCTGGATTTCCGTGCTGGTGGCCGCGGCCCTTGCCTTTATCGGCGACTGGCGCTACGCCCCGGAGGTCAATATCGCCGGGTCCGCGCTGACCTTTGCCGTCAGCCTGGCCCTGGCGCTGCAGGTCTATCAGACCGGAGCGTTTCTTGCCGCTGGCGACTTCTTTTTCGTCGATCCGTTCAACGTCTATCTGGTGGTGCTCACCACCTTCGTTTCCACCACCACCGCCGTCTTCAGCCGTCGCTACATGCGGGTGGAACGGGACCATGGCCGGATCGGCCCGATCCGGATGCGCTTTTACCACGCCATGTTCCAGCTGTTCATCTTCGCCATGCTGATGGCGCTCTTAACCAACAACCTCGGGGTGCTCTGGATCTCCATGGAGCTTGCGACGCTGGCCACGGTGCTGCTGGTATCCCTCTACCGCACACCCACCGCCATCGAGGCGGCCTGGAAGTATTTCATCCTCTGCGGCGTGGGGATCGCCCAGGCGCTTTTCGGCACGGTGCTACTCTATTTCGCGGCCGAGCGGGTACTGGGCGAGGGGGGGAATGCACTGCTTTGGACCAACTTGAACCAGGTGAGCGGTCAGCTTGAGCCGACCGTGCTCCGGCTGGCGTTCGTCTTCCTGATGGTGGGATATGGAACCAAGGTCGGCCTGGTGCCGATGCATAACTGGCTGCCGGACGCTCACAGCGAGGGGCCGACCCCCATTTCGGCGGTTCTGTCGGGGCTGCTTCTGAACGTCGCCCTCTACGCCCTGGTGCGCTGCAAGGCGCTGGTGGACGGCTCCACCGGCACCCATATGGCGGGGAACATGATGATCGGCTTCGGCCTTCTCTCCTTGCTGGTGGCCTCCTTCTCCATGCTGCGTCAAAAGGATATCAAGCGGCTCTTCGCCTACTCCTCCATCGAGCATATGGGGATCGCCACCTTCGCCTTCGGCCTGGGCGGACCGATCGCCACCTTTGGCGGCATGCTGCACATGCTTGTGCACAGCCTGACCAAGTCGGCGGTTTTCTTCAGCGTCGGCCATGCCTCCCAGATGCACGGCACCCAGGAGATGGCGCGGATCCGCGGGCTGATCCGGGGCAACCCCGCGGTCGGCTGGGGGTTGCTGCTGGGTGTCATGGCCCTGGCGGGCATGCCCCCCTTCGGTCTCTTCGCCAGCGAATTTCTCATCCTGACCGCCACCATGAAGCAGATGCCGCTCCTGACCCCTCTTCTTTTGATCGGCCTCGCCGTTGCCTTTGCCGGGCTTTTCCGCCGCGTTCAGCCCATGGCCGCGGGGCACATCCCTCCCTGGCAGAAACCGCTTGCCGCCGCCAACCTTCCGGTTGCTCTTCATATGGTGCTGGTTCTGCTCTTGGGGATCTACCTCCCCGGTTTCCTCGCGACCTGGTTTCAGGTGGCGGTCGGGTTGTTGAAATGATTGATTTTTACGAGGTGGCTGCCAGTGACGATATTGCACGACACCGTATTGGAACATTTCGGCGCCACGGCGACCCCCGGCAACGCGCTTTCCGGGGAGACTGTGCGTGAGCTGACCGTTCCCCGCGAAAATTTCGAAGTCGCCGCCCGGTTGATGAAGGTGGCCGGGGCAAGGCTCGCGGCCGAATGGGGGGTGGATGAATCCGAGCTGGGACGGGGGTTCGCCCTGTTCGCCTGCTACGCCCTGGCGGGCGAGTACCTGCTGGTTCGCTGCGCCCTCCCGCCGGACGACCCCACATTCCCGAGTCTGACTAGGGTTTATATCCCCGCCTTCCGCTTTGAGCGCCAGATTCACAGCCTGATGGGACTGATCCCGACCGGCCACTCCCACTCCGACCTGCGTCCCTGGATCAAGTTCGAGGACTGGCCGGCCGACGCCTGGCCGCTGCGCAAATCCTTCGCCGCCGAGCAAAGGCTCCCCCGTGTCGAAGGAGCATACCGCTGGGCGCGGGTAAGCGGGGAGGGGGTGTACGAGATCCCGGTAGGTCCTGTGCATGCCGGGATAATCGAGCCCGGCCATTTCCGTTTTCAGGCCGTAGGCGAAGATATAATCAATCTGGAAGAGCGCCTAGGTTACACCCACAAGGGGATCGAAAAACGGTTCGAGGCGCTCTCCCCGGCGGATGGGGCGCATCTTGCCGGCCGGGTTTCCGGCGATTGCACGGTCGGGCATGCCTTGACGTACTGTCGCGCCCTGGAAGCACTCTGCATCTGCCGGCCGCCGCCGCGCGCCCTCTGGCTGCGGGCGCTGTTTCTGGAGCGGGAGCGGATCGCCAACCATCTGGGTGACATCGGGGCCATTGCCAACGACGCGGCCTTCGCGTTGGTGCTTTGTCAGCTCTCCCGATTGAAGGAGAGGGTGCTGCGCACCAACCAGCGGCTTTTCGGCCATCGCTACCTGATGGATCTGGTGGTTCCCGGCGGCGTGTCCGCCGACCTCCCGCCGGATGGCGCCGCGGAGATCCGGCTGGAACTTGACTGGCTCGTGGACGAATTTGACCGGATCATCGACATCTACGATCTGAATCCATCCCTTGAGAATCGTCTCCGCACAACAGGCCTGCTGCGCCCGGAACTGGCGCGTGAGCTGGGCACTGTCGGGTATGTGGCGAGAGCCAGCGGCCAGCACCTTGACTGCCGCATCCAGAACCCGTTCCCACCCTACGATCGGATTCCCCCGGTCGAGACCGTTCTCAATTCGTGCGATGTCCACGCCCGGGCCTGGGTGCGGGTGGAAGAGATTCGCGATTCAATCCGTTTGATCCGAGCCTTTCTGGAAACGCTCCCCGCGGGCGAAATTCGGACTCCCTGCGGGGGAACACCCGCCGACCGCTGCGCGTTCAGCAGCGTGGAAGGGTGGAGGGGGGAAATCGTCTACTGGCTCCAGTCAGGCAGTAACGGCGGAATCAACCGCTGCATGATCCGCGATCCCGCAAGCGTCAACTGGCTGGCGCTGGAGCAGGCGGTGCTCGGGAATATCGTCCCCGATTTCCCTCTCTGCAACAAAAGCTTCAATCAATCCTATTCGGGACACGACCTGTAACGGTTACCGGAGTGTGGAGGGAAATATGCTGAAGATACTGCGGCAGATATTCAGAACCGGAATAGTGACCGAGCCGTTGCCGGAAGAGGTTGAGGCGGAGATCGCCGTTGTCGGGAAACGGCTGGAAGAAGCGGTCCTGCGCCGATTCCGCCGCAGCCTTGCCATCCGGGAGGTGGACGCCGGTTCGTGCAACGGCTGCGAACTGGAGATCGTCGCCATGAACAACCCGATCTACGACTGCGAGCGTTTCGGCCTGCAGTTCACCGCCTCGCCACGCTTTGCAGACCTGCTGCTTGTGACCGGGCCGGTGTCGGTCAACATGGAGATCGCGCTGCGGCGCACCTATGACGCCACTCCCGATCCGAAACTGGTGATTGCCGTTGGGGATTGCGGCTGCGATGGAGGGATTTTCGGCGAAAGCTACGCCTCGCTGGGTGCGGTGAGCAACGTTATCCCGGTGGATGCCCGTATCCCTGGTTGCCCGCCGACACCGTTCGACCTGCTGAATGGTATACTCCGGCTGATTGACGCTCCGCGTGCCACATGAGTGCAGCTATTGACTTTTCGAAAGGCTCAAGAGTAGAATGTAATCAGTAGGAAGAACAGATCTTTGAAATCAACTCTGGGATATAGGTAGCGGCTCTTAGTGGAACCTGTCGTTAATCACAGTGCAGTTTTCCAAGGTTCAGGCATGGTGTGCAGCCCCTTAAAGAAGGGTAGCCTAAAATGCTTTCCGGGGAGATGCTATACAAAAGGGCAGTGACTCGAATCCACTACCGTATGGTCGGAGTTGGTAATTGGCGTTCAAGGAGACCAATCCGAGCGATTAGAATCTCATCCGTCAGGCGCGTCATAACCGCTTGAAAAAGGGGATGTAAGGGCTTTCCGGTATGCGTGAAATGCAGTTAACTCGCGCAGCTCCGACCCTGGTAGCCTTCCACCGACGGATTCGAGAAAAGTGTCCCATATTGAGCGCCAATTATTATTTCAGGAAAGGTCCGCTGCAGTTGATCGGGCCTTTTTTTTTGGGAAGTCCCGAGTGTAAAAGAAAGGCCCGTCAGAGTGATCCGACGGGCCTTTCCGCGCCAGTTGCACCCGCTTGCGCGGGAGTACGATGAGGGATAGATCTCTGCTAATTATTACGTCCCCCACCGCGCTCCTCATCCTTCTTCTGTCCCTGGGCTTGGCCTCGGCTGGGTTCCTGTGACTCCTTCTTGTCCTGGGGCCTTTGTCCTTGGCCTTGCGCCCTTGGTGCCTGCTGCTCACGCTGCACAGCCCCAGGCTGCTTTTTTGGGTCAGGGGCTGCCGGGCCTCGTTGCTGAGGAGCTGGCTGCGCTGGGGCCGATCTCTGTACGTTTTCGCCGCCCCGTTTCGGCGGCTGCGAGCGCCGGTCTGCCGGAGCGCCCTGCTGGGGTGGCGTTGAGCGCTGAATCTCCTGCTGCCTTGGACTTTTCACCGGAGGTTTTTCCTGCTTTCCCCGCTGAGCAGGCGCCGGCGCTTTTTGTCCAGCCTGCTGCTTGAAGTGCTGGCGGACCACCGTGTCACGCGGTTGATAACGGTAATTCTGATTGCGAAGCGTTGGCTGCTGCTCTACCCGGGGGTACCGGTCTCCTGAATACTGACGCTGGTAGACAGGGAGCGGGGCGGGCGCTGGAGCCGAGCTACGCTGCCACTTGTCCCACCCGCTGCGACGCTGCTCCCAGCCACGGCCCCAGTGCTGACCCCAGCGTGGCGGCGCATTAGACTGCCAGCCGCGGAAATACGCGGGAGGCTGCCGGTAGTAGCGCACCGGGATACGCAGGACGAAGAGTGGCACGACCTCCGGCTCCACCAAGCCCCAGGGACCGTTGTACCAGGAACTCGCGTACCAGTTATCGTTTCGGTAGACCCAGTACATGCCATCGTAAAAGAAGTAGTTGGCGTCCAGCTGTGGCGCGTAGTAGACCGGGTAACCCGGCACCGGGACGAGTTCCGGGAAAAGCGGCAGGTTGATCCCGATGCTCAGGTTGGGCAGGCCGATACCGATGCTCAGGTCGGCTGCGGCGGGAGTCACTGAGCAGATCAGCATCCAAAGCGCAATGAGTCCGTAGCGTGCTTTTTGCATTTTGTCCTCCAATTAGTTGAGCAGGGTCGTGGGCGTTGCCTGTCAACGGAATTTGACGTCGGCCCCGACTCTCTGCAAGCTACCCGATCTCATCGGACACATTCCGTGGAGAGTCGAGCCTTTCCTTGAGCTTATTGAATGGCTCATAAACAAGGTCGAATGGTTTCATTATTCCCAATGTTGTTTACTGCTTGAGATAGGGACCTACGCTCGGTAATTCAACTGTCTTTCCTGCAATAGGGTATTAAGACCCATCCAAGATCTTTCCTGTGACTGCGACCTACCTGAAACTAAGTAACTATTCTGGGGGGAATAAGTGAAATGTCAATCACACGGGTTGTCCGAAACCAGCCTTACCTCCCTGCTTGAGGCTCTGGTCAAAGAACAGGAAGGCTTCAACTATACCGTCTCACATGACCTGCGTCCCCTGTTGCGCCATATCAACAGCTTCAGTGCCATCCTGAGTGAAGAAGTTGGCAGTGATACCCCCAGCAATGCCATGATTATTTGCAGCGCATCTGTGGTGCCAGTAAGAAAATGGGTGGGGTGATCGCCCTTCTGGAGTTATCGCGGATAGGGCGCGGGGAGATGAAGCGTGAGAGCGTTGACCTGAGTAAAATTGGCGCCGAAATAGTAACGATGCTCGGGGAAACCGGTCCCGCGCGTTTGGTCTAGGTGATAATTGCCCGTGATTGGCCAGGTTATAGCCTCTATCTCACAGAGCGAAGGGATACCTTTAGAAAGTCATGTCATGGTGAACCAAAGCATTGAATTTTTTTTAATTATGATTTAAACTTCGCCGCGAACATCGATTAAGAACTATCCGCGCTTGAGCCGTTTCGGTTGGTGGACCTCCGGTCACCGGAGCGGCACTGGTGCGTAATGTCGGCAGCGTAAGGAAACCATGAAAGAGACCCTTCAGGCCACGGACAAAATTACTCGGCAGGCATCTGGCATTGCCGTCGCGCTGCTGTTTTTATCCCTCAGCGTCCCGGTGCTGGGTCAGAATTATTCCTTGTACTCTCCCAAGCTATGGAGTCCGCAGGAAAAAGCACAGGCCGAGAAGCAAAATGGACAGGTTGAGAAAGAAACAGAATCAATAGAGAAGGAAAAGGAACCGGTCAAGGCAGAAAAGAGGCCTATTAAAAAGGTAAAGGTCCCAATCAAGAGACAGAAGGTTCCGGTCAGGAATGATCAGGTATTTATCAAGGATGGTGTATTGTTCCGCGAAGTAACCGTGCAAGAGGGCGATACGATTTCCAGTATCTCCCGTAAATTCAGCAAGGAAGGCTCCTCCTATTCCGAAACCCTTCGGTTCAATGGCATGGAACAAGCGGACCTGATCTATAGTGGCGATATTATCAAGGTTCCCGTGGATCTGGATAAGGCCGTAAAGCAACGCAAACCCGCGAAGAAGTTACAACCCGCACTGGCGCCGGCCCCGAAACAACCGGCGACGGCCAAACCCGCTGGGCTGGCGCTACACCGGAAAACCGTGGGTTCCTTGAAACCTCTCGACGGCGGCAAGGGTGGGGTCCCTGTCGACAATGAGCGAACCGCGTTACCCAAACCCGCCCTAAAAGTGCTCGTCAAAACGCCCCGCGTCGAAGCTCCCCCCGTCTCCGCCACTATGGACATACGGCGATTGATGGCATTTCATAACAACACGACATCCAAGCAGCAGTCGAGCCAACCTCCCGAGACAAAGACTCTCCAGCCGGCGCCAGCTAAGGCTGTCACCGTCTTTGCCAAAACTGTCAGAGAGAAGGAACAGACATTCTCCGAAAATACTCTGGCCGGGCAGAAACTGTTCGAGCAGGCGGTCAAATCCTATCGCCTGAATGATTGCAAGACCGCGGTTCACCTCTTCGCCCGATTTCTTGCTGAAAACACCAACTCGATATTCGCCGCGGATGCGAGTCTTTACAATGCCGACTGCTACCTGATGCTTTCACGCGAATAGCTTGCTAGGGTAATTTCCGCCGCCGGACCCCGGAATTCACTCAGATGGCGCTGCAGGAGCTGATAACGTTCAGTATGTATTTCCGCTGCACGGCATGGGCGGTCGGCGTCTGGCTGTCCGTCGCGGTGACGGTGACCGGATTGGGTCCCTTCGCGACTGTCGTAACGCCGGAAAGATTCGCGCCCGAATGGGTGAGCCCGGCGGGCAGGCCTGAAAACGTATAGGCAACCGGCGGCACCCCCCCGTCACCGAAGAGCGTGACCGCATAATTCATCCCCTTGCAGACGTTGGGCAATTCGTTGTTCACAATCCTGAGATCCCCGCGAGTCGCCCCGGAACAGCCCGCTTGCGCCCGCAATTCGTTCAGCGTCACGATCCGGTACATGTCGGCCGCCTGAAGACCGTCCAGAGCGCCGCTGAAAGCGCCGTTTTCCTTCGGGGTGGAGCTGATGCTCATGTCATCGCCGCCGCTTAAAAGCAGAAAGGCGACATCCTGCCCACTGAAACTGATGGCCGTGCCGGTCCTGCCGCAGATCCCGCCGGTGGATAGCGCCGTCAGGTTGGAGTCGTAGATGAAGGCGATCGGCCCACCCCAGGCGTCCAGCGGGTTGGCTCCGAACAGGGTGGCGTATTCGTTAGTCGGCGTGGTGAAAGGTAGCCGGCCGTTCCTGACCGCCCAGGCGGTGATCAATTGCACATCGCGCTCCAAGCCGGCTTTGGTCTCCCTGACCTTTCCCTGGGTCACCGAGGAGCCGAGCATTCTTGCTCCGACGCCGAGCAACACCCCCAGGAGCGTGAACAGCAGCACCAGGTAAAGAAGGGCCATGCCGCGCGGGTTACGAAGTGGCAACGGGAATAGGGACATGCTCTCCTCTCGCTGGGTAATCATGGATTGACGGTCAGCACAAAAAGCTTCTGGGCACAGTTATCTCCAGGATCGGCGCCGTTGCAGGCGGCGCTGGTGGAAAGGCCATCGGCATTGTCGCGCACCAGCACGGTGATCGGATAGGCTCCGGTGGCGACCGCGCCGCCGGCAAAGGTGATGGTCAGTCCTGCCGAGGCTGCCCCCCAGCCGGACTCGACCAGACCAAGGCAGTCGGCGCTCTGTACTGCACCGGCCTGGCCAAAACCGGCCGGAAGGTTACTGACGCACCACTTGTAGGTGGAGGGGGTCGTGGCAATCGGGACGCCGCCGTCGGCGACCAGCGTCGCTGAATAGGGGGTGGCGACCGCTCCAGTGGGAAGCTCGTTGTTGACGATCTTCAGCGGCGCGCCCTGGCAACCGATCTTGCCGCGCAGTTCATCCAGGGTGACCCAGCGGAGCAGGTCGCCGTTGGGGCCTGTCACGGTCACGGTGCCGGTGGCGGCGCCCGAGGCGGTGATGACTCCGTTGGTTATGGGTATGCCGTTCAGTGTGCCGTTAATGATGCTCTTCAGAGTGGCGCTGTCTGCGCCGCTCAGGAGCACGAAGGCCACGTTTGTCATGGTCGCCGCCGGATCGGTGGTAACCAGGGTAAGGCCCGTGGAACGGCGTCCGCAGAGAGTGTCCTTGGTGGGTGAGGCTGAATAGAGATTGGCGTCGTAGAGGTAGCTGAAGTCCCGGCCCCAGGCATCCTTGGGTGACTTGGCCACGCCCGTAAAACCGGCGCTGTCGGGAATGGTATTGTGGGAGGAGGCCCAGCTGGTGACGGATTGCAGCGCGGCATCCTGCAGCTCCCTGGTCTCCCGTACCTTGACGAAGGTGGTTAGCGGCCCGACCATGCCGGCCCCAAGGCTTACCAGCATGCCGATGATAATCAGCACGATGGAGAGTTCGATCAGGGTGAAACCCTGGTTGGAAGACAATTTTGAGCATCGCAGTGTCATAATGCTTTCGTGGCACAATTTGGCCTGTAAAAAAGGGAGGCTTTGCAGCCTCCCTTTGATTGTGGAGTGATCTAGGTAACGATTAGAACGGGCGGTCAAACGCAAGGATAGCCGTTTTGTAACCAGTGGCGGGTAACCAATCTGCTGTTGTACCGGATGTCGATACGTCGGCTGGGGTAGCGAGGGTAATGTACCCGGTAGCGTAGGTAACAGTAGGAGCCCCTCTGAACTGACCAACGCCGGCATCAGCAACGCCGTCAAAACTGGTATCAACAGCCTTGATTATTTCTAATTCATCTGAGGTGAATTCAGTCAAACAATCAGCATCCTTACAAATTGCGATAATATTTCTCCCGGCGGTGGTGTCAGTGGTGTTCCCGATATAGATATAGAAGTTCAAACTGCCAACAGTCAAAGGGTTGGCCGGTGCGGTCGTCATGCTTCGTTGGATTTCCTTAGTCGCTGAACTATACCCAGCAAAGGGTTGTATTATACCCGTTTTACCACCATCACCTGGTAACCTACCGTTACGGTCTAGATAAGCCATGCTTAGATTGCGCCATGTACTCACGGCAGAAGTGACCTGCTTAGCCCGTGCATTGAGAATTAGGTCCTGTCCTTTGACAATGGCGCCAATGATGACACCGATAATCACCAGGACTATCGCCATTTCAATCAGGGAAAAACCCCTGCTGTTTCTGATATTGCGAATGATGGACGACCTTTTTTGCGAACCCGTTGCTTTCATAATGCAGCTCCTTTCTCGGTTGTAAGGCCTTTTATTGCCAAAGCCTTTTTTGGGCTACAAACTGTAATACCGTTTTTGTGTTACCTCAGTATTGATCGTGGGCCGGGTACTTTTCCTACTCATCCAGCCGTTCCAGCTTTCCCTTGACCTCCCTTTTTAAAGCGGGACTCGCGTTCGCCATCTTCAGGATCTGCCGGTAGGTCCTGGCCGCCTCGCTCTTGTTCCCCTTGCGCTCGTAAATCCGCCCCATCCCCTGAAGGGCAAGCGGGTCGCCGGCGACCGCGGGCTGGCGGTAGGTTGCCTGGGCATCGTCCAGGTTTCCGGACCTCTCCTGCAGTATGCCGAGATTGATGATCAGTCCCCGGTTGCCGGGGTCGATTGCGCTGGCATAGGTGAAAAGCCGCAGTGCTTTCTGGGTGTTCCCCAGTGTCGAGTAGCCGATGGCTGCATTGATCAGGGCGGGAACGTAGTTCGGTCTCCTGTCCAGTGCCCGCTCGGCTTCCTGCACCCCCTCGTCGAACATGCCCAGGTTGTTGAGGGCGGCGGCGAGGTTGCTCATTATCTTATAATTGCCAGGATCAATCTCCTGGGCCTTGCGATAGCTGGCAAGCGCCGATTTCCAGTCGGAGGCCTGCTCGGCTGAGCGCGCCGCGTATAGCAGGGCGTCCCTGGCTCCAGTGTCGATCTTGACTGGAGCAACCGCCTTCTGTCTGGGCGGTACTGGCGCCTGCCGCGGGACCCGCTCAACTTGCGCCGGCCGAACCGCGATAAGCTTTGGCACCGTGGCAGCCTTGCCGCCTGTTTGATGAGACGGTGCTGGCGAACTTACTGCCCTGGGTGGCATTGTCTTCCTGCTCCGCTGCGCTGGAGCTGTAGGTTGTGTCCCCAGGACAATCCTGGCTATTTTGTGCTGCTCGCTCGGTGGCGTTGCCCCTGTCAGCACCTGAGGCGGTTGGGTACCGATCGAGCCGGACTTAATGGGCTCGGGCCGTTGCGCAGACTGTGGTGGTTGGGGCGTTTTTCCCTTTTCGGGAGAACTCAGCAGCCCGAACTTCGCCGCCAGAAGTACCCCAAGGGCAATGGAAGCCGCAGTCGCGACAGTTACTACTACATATCGGCTCTTTATCTTGGGAACTTTAGAAGAATTTCCATGCGCCTTGGAAAGAGTTGGAGGAATATCGAGGAGCGACGGTTTTTTGTTGCCGTCGTGGGCAGCGCCCGTTTTGTTTTTGGAGAGGAGATCGGCAAGAAGACTCATCTAGTGTATCGGCTGTTGGTCATTGGAGTGTCCTCGTCGGCATTGTATGTTTCAGTCACTGACACAAAGATCAAGTAAGCAGTGAGGATGTCTCTATCTTTCACAACTCCGTTGAATCCGCGTCGTGCCTATGGTTGTCTGATGAGCTTTATTGTTTCAGGGAGGGGTGGAAATACCCCGATGATCCCTGGTATAGATAGAGCAGGGTCTTGGGACCGGGCCTTCCGGTGACTTCAAGACCTTTCAAGCCCTGAAACGTCTTGAGTGCGTCCGCTGTCTTCTGATCGAAGACCCCGCTCTTTTCCACGGCTATGCCCGCGTTCCCCAGGAGCTTCTGTACGGCCACGGTGATCGGACTACGGTCTCCGGTAGCAATCCACGGGGTGATCCTTTCGTAATTCTTCCATAGAATCAATGCCTTGCCATGCCACACGCTTTCCAGCTCCTTTCTGGTCAGCCGTTTCTTTCCGCCTAGCCCCGAAGGGATGACATATTCCCCATTGGAGACTCCGGTCAGGGCGAGGTAGATTTCCTTGTCGTTTTCCGTCGACTTTATCTGCAGTATAAGCGGATAACCCATCTCGATTACCCCTTCCGGGTTCCCATCGAAATTGATCATCTCCATGCCGCGCTGCAGGGAGAGGCTGGCAAGGTATTTCACCGGGGAGCCTTTCGGCTTCACAAACTGGGGAACCTGCGGCAGATTCCAGGCCGTGGCCAGCACGTTGAAGGATTGATAAATGGTCTGATTGGGATCGGCCTGGGAGATTTCCCTTGAGACGGCCGCCGCGAAGGGATCAACCGGCGCCGCGACGCTTTTCCCCGGTTGGGTTCCGGCTTCCGGTTGAACCGGACTCCCCTGCGCCGCCACGGGCCTGGCGACCGCGGCCTGAACCGGGGCCGCGATCCGGGTATCCGGGGTGCTTCGGGTGAAGTGGAACGCGGCGGCGCCGGCGAGCGCCAGCACCAGGGCCGTTACGGCGAGGGCGACCTTGCCAAGTGGGAAGGGGCGGGAGCTTTGGGCGGAGACCGTCGCCTCCATGACGTCCGTGGCCCCCTGCTCGATATGCCTCTCGAAAACCTCGCTGCTTCCTTCCAGGAAGGCGGACATGAGTCCCCGGGAGGCGAGCAGGTTGATGGTCCGGGGAATGCCGTGCGACAACTGGTAGATCAGCTCCTTGGCCTTCTGGTTGAAAAGCAGGGAACTGTTCCCACCCCTGATCAACCGGGTGCTGATGTAGTCCGAGGTCTCGGCCGCGGTGAGGGGGTTCAATTTGACCCGGACCGTGATGCGCTGGTTGAGCTGGCGCAGGGGGTTCCTGATCAGTTTGTTGGAGAGCTCGGGCTGGCCGATCAGGATGATCTGAAGCAGTTTTTCCTTTTCCGTCTCCAGGTTGGACAAGAGCCTCAGTTCCTCAAGGGTGGTGTCGGGGAGCTCCTGGGCCTCGTCCACGATGATGGCCACCCGCTTGTCGTTCCCCGCGTGGGTGAGGAGAAAATCCCGGAACGACTTCAGCATTTCGTTTTTGCTGGCGCTCAGGGGGATCTTGAAGTCATCCAGGATGGCCCGGAAAAATTCGTCGGGCATGAGCCTGGGGGTCATGATCAGCGCGATCTCGGCGTTTTCCTTCCACTTTTCGGTGAAGAGCCGCAGGATGGTGGTCTTGCCGGTACCCGGATCCCCGGTGAGCACGCAAAACCCCTCCTTCTGGGTGACGCAGTATTCCAGGGATTTGAGCGCCGTGGCGTGCGCCGGAGAATTGTAAAAGTAGGCGGTATCCGGGGTGAGCCGAAACGGATCATCGTTGAGATTGAAAAATGAGAGATAATTCGTGGACATGCCGGTTGAACCTCCTACGTCTTTCCCACTTTGGAGACCAGATCGTAAATCGGGAGCAATAGCCCCATGATGATGATGGCAAACAACCCGCCGATTACCACCATTACCAGGGGTTCGATGATCTTGCCGAGGTTGTCGATAGCATCGTCCAATTTTTTCGTATAGTATTTAGCCAGAAACTCGAACTGTTTGTCAAGGGTTCCGGTGCTTTCCCCGATCCGTATCTTGCTGAGAACCAGCACCGGCAGTATCTTCTGCGCCTCGAAAGAGTCGGAGATGCGGGCGCCCTTGAGGATGTTTTCCTTGACCTCACGCAGGTTGACGCTGAAGTACTCATTCCCAAGGGACGGTATCATCAGGTCGAAAAGTCTTCCCATGGTTATGCCCGCCCCACTCAGTATCCTGAACTGCTCGGAGAAGATCACCAATAGCTTGTTGTACGTGATGACTTCCAGAAGTGGTGTTTTTATCAGGGCCAGGTCCCGCAGGTATCTGAAGCGGGGATGTTTGCCCAGGATAAAAATGCCCAGCGGCGCCAGCAGGAGGGCGAGAAGGCCAAGCTTCCAGTGCGCCTGGCAAAAGGCGCTGGCCCCGATGAGCGCACGGGTGAGCAGGGGGAGCCGGACACCCAGGGTCTTCAGGGTCGCGCTCAGGCTGGGAATCACGAAGAAGAGCCAGAAAACCAGGGCGGCCAGGGTGGCGCCGAAGGCCAAGGCCGGGTACATGAGCGCCTTCCTGACGGCGCCCCTGAGGTTCTGCATGCGCAAAAGGTGCTCGGACGCCTCCCGCAGGCTTTCCACCAGGGATCCGGTTTCTTCACCCACCGCGACCAGCGTCTTGAGGATCTCGGGGAAGAGTGTCCCCTGGGACTCCAGCGCCTGGGAAAAGGAGCCGCCGCGCGCAAGCCTTTGGCGCAGGTCCTGGAGGACCGGGACAAAGGCCGGGTTGCTGGTCGACGCGATCAGGTCGTCCAGGCAGTTGAGGATCGGTATGCCCGCTTCGAGCATGACGGAAAAACCCTGGGCGAACGCCAGGATATCGCCCTGTCCTATCCTGAAGTCCCGCCAGGCGCGCTCGAAAGCGGAAAAGAAGCCGGAACTCTCCTGGATGGATACCACATAAAGTCCCCTGGCTCCCAGGTCGCGGGACGCCTCCTCCAGGGTGGGGGATCCGATGCTTCCCCTTTTTTCCGCTCCGGCATAGTCGACGGCATGGTAAAGGTAGACTCTCATCCCGCGACCCTTTGAACCTCTTGAATGGTGGTGAGGCCGGCTGCCGCCTGATTGAGCCCTTCCTTGAAAAGCGAGACCATGCCTCCCCGCTTTGCGGCCTGAAAGATCGCCTCGCTGGAGGCGCTCGCGTATATGAGCTCCCGGATCTCGACGCTCAGGATCATGACCTCGGCGATGGAGGTCCTGCCGGCAAAGCCGCTGTTGCCGCAGCGGTTGCAGCCGACACCCCGGTAGGCCCTGGTTACCTCCATCCCCTCCCTGGCGAAGATCTCCCGCTCCTTTGGCCCCAGTTTATACTCCTCCTTGCAGTAGTGGCAGATCCGGCGCACCAGGCGCTGTGCCAGGACCGCCAGCAGGGTGGAGGAAAGCAAGAGCTTGTCCATGCCGAGATCCAGGAGCCGGGGGATGGAGGCAACCGCGTCGGTCGCGTGCAGGGTGGAGAGCAGCAGGTGCCCGGTTATGGAACCCCGGATGGCGATCTGGGCCGTTTCCTTGTCCCGGATTTCGCCCAAGAGCATCACGTCCGGATCCTGCCTCATGAAAGTCCTGGCTGAGGAGGAAAAGCTGTACCCCGTTTTCTCGTTGACCTCGGTCTGACGGACAAAGTTTAAGTGGTACTCGACGGGATCCTCGATGGTGATGACGTTCTTTTCCAGCAGGTCGATCTCCCTCAGGCAGGAGTAGAGCGTCGTGGTCTTGCCGCTTCCCGTGGGCCCGGTTATCAGGATGATGCCGTGGCTCTTGTTGAAAAGCTGCCGCATGGTGTCGACGACCCCCTCGTTGAGCCCGAGGGTGGAGATGTGCCTGAGGGCGCCCTGGGTGGAGAGGATCCTGATCACCAGGTTTTCGCCGTAAATTGTCGGGAGGGTGGAAACGCGGAGGTCGTATTTCTTGTTCAGAAAGGCCTGGGTGAAGGCGCCGTCCTGGGGGAGCCGCTGTTCGGTGATGTCCAGCTCGGCCATGATCTTGATGCGCGAGGCGAGCGCCGGCTGGATGATCCTGGGGAGGCAGTGGCCGTAGCTGAGGATCCCGTCGATGCGGTAGAAAACGTGCAGCACCTCGTTGGAAGGGGTCAAATGGATGTCGGATGCCATCTTGAGGATGCCATCCATGATGAGCAGCTCGGTGAGCTCGGGAACTATGGCGCTCAGCACGGCCCGGCCGCTGTTCAGGCTCTCCGAAAACTCCTCCAGCCGCTGCTGTACGGAATTTTTCGCGAAGTAGTAGGCCCTTTCGAAGATGTCGCCATAGGCGTCCCGGTCCACCAGGAAAACCTTGGGCTGCTCGCCGGTGAGGTGGAAGGCGCTGTCCACCGCCACCACGTTGCTGGGGCTCATGATCCCTATGGAGAGGACACCATCGTGTATCTCCAGGGGGAGGTATTCATACTTCTGTGCCGTTTCCTTGGGGACGATCCTGAGCGCCTGCTCGGAGAGGGTGAAGCTGTGCAGGTCCAGATACTCGAGCCCGGACTGTTCGGCGATGGTTTGGGCGAACTCCTGGGAGGTGAGGAAACCGAGGGATATCAGGGTGTCACCCAGCATGGCGCCGGTCACGCGCTGCTGGGTGAGGGCGACGTGCAACTGCTTGGCGCTCAAGAGTCCCCGGGAAACCAGCAGGTCGCCCAGCGGCTCGATGGTCTGGCGCAGCGACCTGAGTTCGGCGTTGGACACCGAGACATGGTTCAGGAACCAGGCGAGCAGCTGGTTCAGCGCCTCGACGAGGGGTGTGGCGGCCAGCCCGGCCCCGGCCAGCTCGGCCTGCAGGGAGCGGATGCTTTCGACGCATTGGGCGTTTTGGGCGCGACGCTCCTCGCAGCCGGGGAACCGATGCGACCTCTGCAGTGCTTCCTCGTCGCGAAAATGGTTCCGGACCTGCTCCTCGAGAAGGGCCAGCGATTGCAGGAGATCCGTGGTTTCCCGGCCCGCCCTGGCGTCGTTCAGCAACCTGTCCAGGCGCGCCAGCAGCGCCCTGTGCTGGTTATCGATCGTCTCGATGCCGACGGAAAGTGAATCGCTCCAGGTTATTCCCATGTCATCCCCGCAAAAACACCAAATCAGAAATTATCGCTCATCACGGGTTTTCCAGGATACTGGGCCGCAGCAGCAGCACCAGCTCCGATCTGGACTCGGAATTGTTTATTCTGGTGAAGAGCTTGCCCAGGTAGGGGATGCTTCCCAGGATGGGCACCTTTTCTTCTTTTGAGGATTCTTTTTTCGAGATCAGCCCCCCGATGATGGCGGTCTGGCCGTCCCACATCTTGACCGTGGTGGTCATCTCCCGGAGGGCGACGGTGGGGATGGTGATGGTGAGCTGGTTGCCGGCGGTGCCGAAGGTCTTGTCCTGCAGGTCGATCAGGTCCGATGTTATCGGGGTTATGTTCAGGGAGATCTCGCCTGTTTCCGAAATGTACGGGATGATGCCGATGATCATCCCCGAGAGGACGCTGGTGGTTTCCGGGACGAAGCTGATGGAATTGCCCGCCGCGGTGGCGGTCGTGGTCGTGGTGACCTTGGAAATGAAGCTGGTGTTGGTGCCCACCGTCAGGATGGAGGCGTGACCGTTCATGACGTTGATCTTCGGATTGGAGAGGGTCCTGATGTCCCCCTGGGTCTGCAGGGCGGTCAGGAGGGCCTGAAAGTTGGCCCGGGTCACCCCCAGCTGAAACTTGGAGGCGGTGGCCGCGGCCGCGGTGAGATCGTTGAAGGTCGTGGTGGCGATGTTAAGGGCTCCGAAACCGGTGTTGAGCGAGCCTCCCACGCTTTTTTCCAGCACGGACCAGTCGATGCCGAACTGCATCGATTCGCTCAGCTGAACCTCGATGATCCTGGCCTCGATCATCACCTGCCTGCCGAGCACCCGCCTGACGTTATCCAGATAGCGCTCCACCTTGTCCATGGTCCTGCGGGGCGCGGTTACCATGATGGTCCCGGTGAGACGGTTGACGGTGATGTTCTGGAGCTGCCTCCCCGCCGCGCCAGCGCGCGCAGTTCCGCCCGTGTCGAAGCCTGGGGAGGTGGCCAGGGGCTCCTCGCTGGAGCCCTCGGTCAGGCTAAGCTTCTTGGTCTGCTGGCCCTGTGCCGGGTTTTTGGCGGGCGCCGTCGCCTGGACCTCCTGCTTTCCCATGATGTTCGCCAGGGATTTCTCCATGGATTCCCAGAAATCGTAGGCCTTGCCGTCCGCCTTGTTTCCCGACGATATGGTCCCCTTGAGCCCGTTCCCCGAGGAGGAGAGAATATCTCCGCCCACGTCCATGGAATAGGTGCTGACCAGGGCGGGGTGCCCCAGCTCGAAGATCCTGGTCCCCATCGCCTCCACCTTCAGGACGTTGTTCTCGATGGAGTAGAAGTAATCCAGGTTGGAGAAGATGGTCTTCAGCGCATCCTCCGCCAGTACGTTCCTGAGGGAAAGGGTCACCGGCTGATCGAGGTAGACATCCTTGTCGATCAGCAGATTCAGGCCGCTTGCCTCGGCCATGACGTGCAGGACGTCGCCGAGGGTGCTGTTTCGCACCACGATATTGACGATCTTGGTCTTGAGCGGAACGATCTCTTCCGTCGAGGAAGCGAACGCCGGGGGGAGGGGCGGCTCGGCGGGGGCCTTGGCTTCCACATGCCAGGCCGGCGCGTAGGGAAGCTGCTCCTTGATCAGGTGCTCGTCGGGCCTTGCGCTCTTCTTTTGCGCCGCGCAGGCCGCAAGCGAGGCCATGGCCGCGATGAGGATCAGCCGCGACAGCAAATTTACGCCAGTTTTGATTAATCTATGCTCAGCCATATTTCCTTATCGGCAGTTCTCAGCAGTACGTGAGTCTTTTCGATTTTGACGACCCGACGGTTGCCAAGAAGGGACCCCTCGTGAAGCACCTGGCCGTCGATGATGGCCGTTTTCTTGGAGCCCTCGGAATATATCATGGAAAGGGTGGGGCGACTACCAAAAGAATCGCGCAGTTTCGGCTTCAAGGCCGCTCTGGTGGCCCTCGCAGCGGGAATCGGAGCCGGCGCGGAACCCTTCACTTCGACTCCCGCGGCCGGGGCTTGTTTTGAGGCTGCCCGGACCGGATTATCCAGGCCGGCAAAAGGAGCCCGGGGCCTTGGGGGGAAAGCCGCCCGCGGCGGGGTGGAGAATTTTATCAATTCCCTTTCGGAGTCGGTCAGCCTGGCTTCGGGCATTTTCCAGAGGAGCAGGCAGGCCGGCAGGCCGATTGCCAGCAATGCCGCCACCAGCACGGTTCTCATGGTCGCGTCGACGCTCATGGCGTAGCCTTCGCGCCGGTCAGGAGCTGGCCCGAGACCGTGCAGGTGACCACGCCCCTGCCCCCCGCGTCGGCTTGGGTGATGGCAACGGCGCTCACCAGGGTCAAGGGGAAGACGGCCCCGTCCAGATAGGCCACGGCGTTGAGGAAATCGTCATAGTTCGGGTTGATGAACCGGAGGGAATACTGGAGCGACAGCTCTCCCCCCTTTCTCTCGATGGGGGAAATGGTCAAATCGTCCGGCCTGAAACGGGCCTTCAGTTCATCAACCCTCCCGTAGAGAAGCCTCTCGGCGGAGCTTCCGGCGGCGCTTTGGGAATATTGCGCCTTGAGAGCCGAAAGGTCGTTGGCGCGCGTCGCCCTGGCTTCCCGCACCCGGGTCAGACCGGCTTTGGCGCGCAGCAACCCTTCCTGGGTCTGTTCCAGCAGGCGCCGGTTCCTGGTCTGGCTCGCGCAGGCCAGGGCCGTGACCAGAAGCAGGGTCGCGGCGATCCAGAAACGCAGCTTCAAGGGCCTGATATCCATCTGGTACCTGCTGGTAGGTTTCATCTGCCCTTATCACCTTTGCCGTGGTAGCGCGCCTGAATGCTGAAGGTTTTCTGCTTGATGTCGAGGGTGCTGGAGGTGACGGCGTATCCGGGGCTCCTGGCGAGCCGATCGGTGATCCCTTCAAAGACCGCCTGGATGTTGCCGAAGCCGGAAGCGTCGATAATCCCCTCGATGTGGACTCCGAGGAAACCTGTTCCCTGCTGGAGCGATATTCCCTTGAGGGCATACTCCCGCGAGCCGGCCAGGTTCAGGGAGGCCAGGGCTGAGGCGGGGTGGAGCGACGGGCCGTTGGCGCGGGCAATTTCCTGCGGGAGGTGGAAGGATTTCAGCTCCGCGTCGATTCTCCCATAGGCCGCGATTTCTTGCCGGGAGCCGCTCAACTGCGACCTGAGGGTGCTGATGCCGGACTTCAGGTCCGAAACCACCATCCATTGCGTCGCGGTGCCGGTTGCCAGAGCCAGGGCCAGGGCGATCATGAGGATCGTTCCCCGGGAGAGAATCTTCCGGTCCCTGGTAAAACAGGCGTAGTCGGCGGGGAGGATGTCACCGTCGCGGGGTGACTGGAAATAGTGCAGCGCGGCCGCCACCGGGGCGAGATAGTCCGAAACCATCTGACCAGGCAGGCTCGCCAAAATGGGGGGGCGTGACGATTCCAGGGGGACCGAAAGCAGCGGGAATCCTTGGCCCGAGGCCTCCGACTGATCGAGCCTGACCGCTTCCACGGGCCTCACCCGAAGGGTTTGCAGGGAGTAATCCAGGGTCATGTTGATGCCTTGAATGTCCGATGCAAGCAGCTCCGCGCCGCTGGAGGGGATTTTTCGGATGAATTCCAGCTGGTTGTTTTCAGCCACCAGGAGAAGTTTCTCTCCGGGAAGGGATGCGATGAATATGCGCGCCCGGGCGGCATCGTCGAGGCAGGTCGAGGCGAACAGCCTGAAGACGGAGTAGGGGGCAGCGTAGAGGTGGGATACCACCTTGCCGTGACGGTTGAAGACCCCTAGTACTCCGGCCAGGGAGTCGTCGAGGTAACTGAACGCGGCGATCTTGTTGTGCACCTTTGAGTCGATGGTCGTTTGGCCGACGCTGCTGTGCCAAGTGGTGAAGGAGGTCAACTCGGGATGGAGCTTCCCCACCTCGGTGCGGACCAATTTGTCATAGTGCCTCGCGGCCGCGGGCGGAAGGTGGATGATGTCTTGATGGAACAGCAACGGATTGCAGCAGAGGATAAAGCTCTTCTCCCGGCAACCCGAGAGATAACCATCCAATTGGTCCTGGGGAAATGTTTGGGCATCTTCAATCGTTAACGCATCTCCGGAGAGGGACGCCTTCACAGCTTGGAAAATCGAGCCATCGAAGTAGAAGGAAGATATTTTGATCATGGTTCCCTTGCGAATTATTTATCCATCAAATAGGTCGCTACATAAATGGAGAGGCCGTTCACCTGGTGGTCGCGTACCTCTGAGCAGTTGCATCGGCAAGATCAACCTACCATCCGGGAAAGAATCCTTGCCGCGCTGGACAAGCAAGTGGCAAGCCACTTCATGATAACATCTCGACAAATAGCATAAACGCGAACTATAAACAATTGGTATTTGAAGCGGTTCTAATATCGCCGACTGCAAGTGACAGCAACTGATTCCGATGGGTTCCCGATGGTTAGCGCCAGGGCAGCCTGAGGTCAGGATCGCCGAGTCCCGGGCCGGACCATCGTCCGATTGAAGCGACCATATTTCCTTAAAGTTCTCGCCGGGTTTACCGAAAAGCAAAGATAGATTGCCCCGATTTATCTGGCCCCGCAGGGAGGCCGACGCACGGCCGATCCTCTAGACTACCCGGGGGCCGAGGTTGTCGACCCGCGCTGGTCCGGCCTGGACTGGCTGGCTGGAGCGGGTGTCTCACTAAACCACCAAGAACGGAGCTCGTATGCAGGATTACTATCAGACCTTCGCCGTTGAGGATTACCAGAAGGACGAAATCGCGATCAGCCTGATTCTGGGGCAAATCATGAATCGGGCCCTCCCCAATGACCTCCGGTTACTTAACTATTTCAAGGAAGTGCCCATCTGCTTCGCGGCCACCATCGAAAACGTGGAACCGGGCTTGGTGAAAATGACCGTGCACCATACCCAGTCCATCGCCATTCAAAGCCAGAAGATGTCATTTCTGAAAAGCTCCCATCTCCCCCACGATGTGGTCGCCAAGGTGCAGCGGCTGCGCATCGCCAAGAGTCAGGTGGTGTTCACGCAGTTTTCCTTCGCGCAGATCCGCTCAGAACGCAGGGAAAACGTGAGGGTGAAAGTGACCGAGGCGGTCAGCGTCGATTTCCGAAGCGGGAAACTGCTGGTCCGGGGCCGGCTCGACGATATTTCCAGCAGCGGACTGACCATCCTGGCCCCCGCGCAGCCTGGATGCGACCAGATCCTTGTTGGAACCGTTTACTTCGCGCTCTCCGGCATTGCGATGGAGGTTCCCGCCACCCTGCTGAGGGTGCTTGATGTGGATGGCGCCAAGAAATACGTCATCAAACTGGACGCCGGTCCCAAGGAGGAGCGACTGGTCTCGCAGTTCATCTTCCAGATACAGACGGATATCATCAGGGAGCTGAAGGAACGCGCCTGACAGGCGAAAACGGCGGCGCCTGGCCCGGACAGCTTCCTCGATGACCATGGTTTCAGGGACAAAGACGTCCTCTTCCGGTCCTTTCCTGGAGTTTCAACTTCATATCGCCCCCCATTTGTGGTAGGTTTTCGCTTGCCGTGAAAACGCCGCCGCATTGACAGGGGTAACGATGTCGAACCGCTCTAACCGCATGAATCTAATCGCCTGGTCCTCAAGCGCGCTGCTGCTGGCGCCTCTGCTTATGCTTTGCGTGCGCCGTCTCGATATCCCGGTGGCGTATTTCGTCAGGGACCACCTCTTCGGCAATGTGCACTATTCCCGATTGGCCTCCAACATACCCGACCTGTTGCTGTTCGTGGTGCTGATCACCACGGTGGTCTCCCTGTCGCTCTACCTGTTGCGAACCAGAAAGGGGCTTTACGACGCCACCACCCGGCTGGAAAAGCTCGTCGCCTGGGCCGCGCCCGTCTCCTATCTCGCCAAGATCGCGCTGAAGTTCGTCTTCGGCCGGGTAAATACCCGGTTCTGGCTTCAGGAGCCCGGCCTCTACGGTTTCCACTGGTTCCAGGGGCGCCAGGGGTGCGAGGGGTTCCCCTCCGGGCACATGATCGTCATCGTCACCCTCTTGGCTGCCCTTTGGCGCTTCTTTCCCAAGAGCCGCCCCTATTGCCTGCTGCTCGGGCTCTCCCTCGGCGCAGCCTTGGTGGCGACCAACTATCACTTCCTGAGCGACGTCATCGCGGGCGCTTATCTGGGCGCCCTGGTCGAGGCGGTCGTTTTTCGGCTGCTGTTGCGGGAGCCGCTCAACCCGGGAAATAACGCGCTTTAGCAAAGCCGGCCCGACAGCTCCCGCCCGCCAGCCGGGCGCTTTTTCCTTGCATCTTCGGTCGAAATCCCTTATATTTCAGCAATAGATTGTCGCTCGATTAAACGCTTTAACCAAACGAAATGTACTAGATGCGGGGCAGGTCGTACCCGCGTTCCGACAACGCATGGAAAGGGTTTAGCCACATCGGTTAAACCCTTTTTCATTGAATGAACAGGTCAGGGAGGCCGTATGGAAAGACGAGTCGTAGCAGCAGGAGATCCGGTTGAGTCGCAGTGCACGCGCTGCAAGGCACTTTTGAACCACACCATCATCGCCCTAGTGGCGGGGAAGGTGGCAAGGGTCAAGTGCAACACCTGCGGCAGCGAGCACAACCACCGCCCTGCCAAGGAGCCGAAGGTCGCCGTCGTGAAGGGACCCAAGGCCGAGAAGGTCGCCCGGGCGCCGCGCGCCAAGGCCGTCAAGGTCCCGGCCATCTCGGACGAGGAAATCTGGGAAGGGCTGATCCGGCCGCTTGATCCCGACCTCGCGGTCCCCTACAACATGGAAGGGAAGTTTCGCGCCAACAGCCTCCTCGCCCATCCCACCTTCGGGATCGGCATGGTCTCCTCCAGCCAGACCGGCAAGATCGAGGTGGTGTTCAAAATGGGTCGCAAACTGCTGCGCAGCGCCTGCTGAAATAAAAGGGGGATGGACCGGCTGTCCGGTCCATCCCCGCTTTCCTTCCAATGTTGGCACTCCCGAACCGTTTCACTCCCCCCTGCAACCGAAGCCGATCGAAATACCCATTGTTCCCCATCAGCTTAAAAAATCAAACAAGTAATGGAGCGCGGATTAGGCGGATTTGCACGGACTTTGCCAACCGAAAAGTTTTACCCCAAGTCGTGGTCGTATCAGATTTTTATCCGCTCAATCCGCGTCATCCGCGTTCTATTAAGGTTTATTTCTTGACCCGAAAGCCCGCCTTCTCCCAGTTCAGCTTTTCCTCGGGCGGCTTGGGCCTGTTTTCCACCCTGGCTCCCTTGGTTGCCCGCTCCGGTTCGGCCTGCTTGATGGAGAGGGAGATCCTCTTCCGTTCCGGGTCCGCCGAGAGCACCTTCACCTTGACGATCTCGCCGACCTTCACCAGGTCGTTGGGATCCTTCATGAAGCGGTGGGAAAGCTGGCTTACGTGGACCAGTCCGTCCTGGTGCACCCCGATGTCCACGAAGGCCCCGAAGGCCGCCACGTTGGTCACCACCCCCTGCAGGATCATCCCCTCCTTCAGGTCGGAGATGGTGGTGACGTCCTCGCGAAAGCTCGCGCTCTTGAACTGCTCGCGCGGGTCGCGCCCTGGTTTCTTCAGCTCCTTCAGGATGTCCCTGAGGGTCGGGAGCCCCACCCCTGGCGTCAGGTAGCGCTCGACCTGGATCCCGGCCGAGAGCCCCGGGTCCGCCACCAGCTCCGCCACGCTTTTCCCCAGGTCCGCCGCCATTTGCCCCACCACCCGGTAGTTCTCCGGGTGCACCGCGGTATTGTCCAGGGGGTTCCCGCCCCCCCTGATCCTCAGGAACCCGGCCGCCTGCTCGAACGCCTTGGGGCCGAAGCGCGGCACCTTGAGGAGCGACTGGCGGGTCGGGAAGGCGCCGTTCTCGTCGCGGTGGCGCACGATGGCGCATCCCTGACCCTCGGAGATACCGGCCACGTAGGAGAGAAGCGGCCAGGAGGCGCTGTTCAGGTCGACGCCGACGAAGTTGACGCACGACTCGACCACCGCGTCGAGCGACTTCTTGAGCGCCGCCTGGTTCACGTCGTGCTGGTACTGGCCGACCCCTATGCTCTTGGGGTCGATCTTCACCAGCTCGGCCAGCGGGTCCTGGAGCCGTCGTCCGATGGAAATGGCGCCGCGGATGGTGAGGTCGAGGTCCGGGAACTCCTCCCGGGCGATGTCCGAGGCGGAGTAGATGCTCGCCCCCGCCTC
>Ga0209125_1000406_pt1 | contig 57807 bp, 50 predicted proteins | sample BarGraIncub1131A_FD_184503 | JGI IMG/M metagenome (GOLD analysis project Ga0209125, IMG submission 184503) | Arctic peat soil microbial communities from Barrow, Alaska - Barrow Graham LP Incubations 11-31A (SPAdes) (version 2) | ecosystem: Environmental > Terrestrial > Soil > Wetlands > Peat... | reverse complement strand
CTTTTTAAGTTCCTTATATCTCGTTCTGACCCTTTTCCATTGTTTCCATATACAGAGGCGTATCCTTCTCCTTAACCATTGGTCTAACATTTTTGCTATTGTTTTCATATTAGCAATTCTGAAATAATTTACCCATCCCCGAAGTTTATCTTTCAGTTTTTGGAATCTCCATTTTAGGCTTTTCCCATTACTTCTTGAAGTTACTTCTTGAAGTTACTTCTTTAATGTCTTTCTTAAGTTTTTCTATAGCTTTCGGGTGTACTCGTACTTGAATTCCACCTTTGCCATTGTAAAATGAAAAGCTTAAATATTTCAGTTTCCATGGTCTAGTTACCTTACTTTTGTTTAGGTTTATTTTCAGTTTCAGTTCTTCCTCCAGAAATTTTGTAACTGACTTCATTACTCTTTCTGCAGAGCGTTTGCTCTTCACGTAGATATTACAATCATCCGCAAAGCGACAAAATCTTAGTCCACGCCTTTCCAATTCTTTATCCAATTCATTTAGATAAATATTACTGAGTAATGGACTAGCTGGTCCACCTTATGCAAAGAAAGTAATTATGCAAAGTAAACTTCAAAATGTCGCATCCTAAAATGGTTTCTTTTAGTTTTACTTTGCATAATATCCGTCAATGATAATAAAGTGAAAACTTAAAAATTATTGAAGGAGGCATTTGTTATGCAAAAGAAAATACTTAAAGAGTTATTACAGAATTTAGAACAGGAACTGTTACGATTAGGCTACACGGAAGGATCTATGAAATTTTACCGTAACCGCTGGCAGAAAGTCATAAAGTTCGCAGAGGAACGTAATGAAACTTATTACTCTGAGCAACTGGGAATAGACTTTGTCGAAGAAAGTTTTCAGATTTTTCAAAAGGATTTTGAAAAAACTTTATCCCAGAAGGATACTCAAGAGCTTCGTATTATCAGAATGATTGGCGATTTCCAATTGCATAATACCGTTTTAAGACGGTATTATAAACATAGAGAACTTCTGACTGACCCGTACTATAAGAGTATCAGTAGTGATTTTAAAAATCACTGTAAATTCAAAAGTTACTCCAAAGAGACTGTGGATCACTACGTGAATCAAGCGGAGCGATTTATGGATTACTTGGTTTCACAGGTTATTTATGATTGCCGTAATATCAACCTTTCTATTATACACAACTATATCAAAACCCTAGCGGGCTACACTTATAAAACAGTGGAACAGAATATCTGCTCCGTCCGTGCATTTTTAAGATATCTTCTAGAACAGGACATTTTAAAAATTGATTTAGCTGCAAAGACACCGATGGTTCAAGCACGTAAACAGACACGCATTCCTTCTGTTTGGACAAAGGAAGAACTAGATGCACTAATAGGTGCTATTGATCGCGGAAGTCCAAAAGGAAAGCGGGATTATGCTATTATTCTTCTCGCTTGTATGCTAGGACTTAGGGTTACTGACATTAAAAACCTCACTTTTGACTGCTTTCACTGGCAGGAAAAAAAGCTTATATTTATCCAGTCGAAGACACGACAAACAGTTATACTTCCGGTTCCCTCCGAAGTGGGGTGGGCTGTTATTGATTATCTGAAATATGGAAGACCAAAGGTTGATTCATCTATTATATTTATAAGGCACATGGCACCGTTCCTCCCTTTCTCAGAAGGAGATCACTTGACTCAATTAATTCGTGACTATATGAGGGTTGCGCACCTGCCCACGTTAAAAAAACATCGTGGAATGCACTCGCTTCGCCATACGGCGGCATCAAGAATGCTGGAACATGGCACCCCACTCGTAGTTATTTCAGACATCCTTGGCCATATGGATACAGACTCCACCGCAGTTTATTTAAAAGTGGATTTAAATAGGTTAAAGGATTGTTGTCTAAATATGCCGGAGGTATATGGTCATGTGTAATTATTTGTTTAAAGGTCCATTTGCTCAGAATATCGAAAATCATGTGAAATTAAAACAGGCAGTTGGATATAAATACAAAGCTGAAGCAGAACACCTCCTACGGTTTTCTACATTTACTGCTCAAAAGTATCTTAATGCAAAGGAACTTACAAAAGGAATCGTCTTGGACTGGTGCTCAAAAAAGAGTTATGAGGCACAGGCCAATCAATGCTCAAGAGCTTCCATCCTCCGTCAGTTTGCTATATATATGGACAGCATAGGAATAAGTGCATACATTCTTCCAAAGGGTTATTATCCAGTTGAAAAGCAATACGTTCCACATATTTATACAGTAGATGAATTGCAGCGTTTCTTCCATGAGACAGACAAATGTCATTATGTCAGCGAATGCCCCCAACGACACTTGATTATGCCACTATTATTTAGAATGATCTACTCATGCGGCCTTCGCTCGTCAGAAGCAAGACTTCTTAAAGTAGAGGATGTAGACCTTGAGGCTGGGGTACTAACTATACAGCATTCGAAGAATGACATCAGTCGCCTGGTTCCGATGTCGGATGAATTAACAAGTCGCTGTCGTGATTATTTGAAAAGTGTGCATGTGATGTCTAAGCGTAGCGATTTCTATTTTCCGGGATTTGATGGCAAACCGATGACTATAGGTAATCTATACCACAACTTTAGACGTTTTCTATGGAGAGCTAGAATTTCACATGGAGGTCGTGGTAAAGGGCCAAGAGTTCACGATTTTCGCATGCTTTTGCATGTCACTGTCTGAAAAAATGGGTTCTAGAAGGAAAAGACCTTTCAGTTTATCTTCCAATACTAAAGACATATATGGGACATTACTCCTTTAATGAAACCGCCTATTACCTTAGAATGACTGGTGATGTATTCCCTGATATTTCTATTAAGCTAGAAGGATGTTATCCGAATATTATCCCTAAATTGGAAGGTGATGTTGATGAAACCTACTGATTTTGCAATACACCTTACTGGATTTTTGTCTGAATACCTGCCAAGGCAAAAAAATGCCAGCAAGAATACAATAGCCTCCTATCGGGATACCTTCAAACTGCTAATCAGATACTGTCAGGAACAACGAAATATACATGTTGAAAGACTCAACCTGAGCATGCTGACGCATGGACTGATTAAGGATTTCCTTGAATGGCTAGAAACAAACAAAAAATGTAGTATTTCAACTAGAAACCAACGCCTTGCTGCCATACATTCCTTTTTCCGCTATGCACAGTATGAGGAACCAGAGGGCATTCTTCATTTTCAAAAGGTAATTGCCATACCAATTAAAAAGACACAAAAGCCATTGATACCTTACTTGACGCCTGATGCTATGCAGTTGTTATTATCTCTGCCAGATAAAACTACTGCAAAAGGGCGTCGTGATTTAACGCTTTTAAGTATCCTTTACGATTCCGGATGCAGGGTACAGGAACTTGCCGACCTTAGGGTTCGTGATGTTGTGTTGAATAATCCGGCAGTTCTCGTTATTACTGGAAAGGGTAATAAGGTACGCAGAGTTCCACTACTGAAAAATGCGCTAACTTTAGTGGAACACTACATTCAGGAGAATTCTCTTAATAAGCCTTGGAAAAGCGATTATCCTTTGTTTACAAACAAGCAGCATAACAAACTTACTAAAGAGGGCATTGCATACATTATTTCTCAATGTGTACATTTGGCAAGAAAAATCTCCACGATTGTACCAGAAAAGGTAACGCCACATATGTTCCGTCATAGTAAGGCAATGCATCTTCTAAAGGCTGGTGTCAATCTTATATATATCCGAGACTTTTTAGGTCACGAAGATATCAAAACGACAGAAATCTATGCCAAGTGTGATACAGAGTTAAAACGTCAGGCGATTGAGAATGCTTATCCTGATTTAGTTGACAGTACTCTGCCTGATTGGATTGAAGATGCGTCGTTACTTGATTGGCTTTCTAAACTAAATTAGTCCAGATATTATGCAAAGTAAATCTTATGAAACTCTATATGATACAATGCTGGATGAGGTTTACTTTGCATAATCACCAACTTTGCATAAGGAAATTTATGCAAAGCTTCGCATAATCCACCCTGCGGGCATCCGATGTCTGTTTCTGCAACCACTCCGTTTATCATTACACCTGATTGTAAATATTTTCTTATTATTCTTAATACCCTTTTATCGTCTATATCCTTGGATAGGATGGACATGAGTTTATCATGATTTACAGTATCAAAATACTTAGATATGTCAATATCAACGACCCATTTATAACCGTCATTGATGTATTCCTTACATTTTTCAATCGCATGGTATTGACTTCTTCCTGGTCGGAATCCAAAACTTGTTTCTGAAAACTTTTCCTCATAGATTGGTGTTAAAACTTGCGCTATTGCCTGTTGTACCACCCTATCTACTACCGTAGGTATTCCTAGGAGTCTCTTCCCACCGTCGGGTTTATCTATTTCCACCCTTCGGACTGGCATTGGGGTATAACTTTCTTCTATTAAATCCTTTTGAAGTTGGCTGTTATTGCGTTTTAGGTATTCTAGTAGTTCATCTACTGTCATTCCATCCACGCCACTACTTCCTTTATTTTTCTTCACCTTTTTATATGCTTGGTTCAAATTGTCACGGTGAAGAATTTTCTCCATCAGGTTACTAGTGTCTCGGTTCTTGTCGTCTCTTCCGTTTCTTGACGCCGAAGAAATACTCTTCACTTCTATGTTGTCTTGGATTTCCAATCCTACATCACATAGATAGTCTTCATTATGAAGTTTTCTGATTTTAACATATTTCTTTGAGTTCTTCAAAATTTCCAAAACCTCCTATAGTTAGCCCTTCCCAAATCATTTAACTGCTTTGGTACTATGGCATCTGCTGACTGCTCATGATAAATCTTGTTTCAACCACGCATCGAATTACATCTTAGCATGTCCATGAGCTCTCCCCGGGTAAGAACGCAATCTTTCTCTCCATCCATCTGCTACATTTACATAGTCTGTTTTGAATAGTTTTGGGCTTCGATTTGTTTTGCAACCTTACCCAACATTCCCATGCCTTATATGTAGTTTCTGTTCGTCAGACTTATATGTAGTTTCTGTTCGTCAGACCAGAGATTTGCCTAGACCTTCCTTCAGATTCCTCATCGCTAAGGACACCCTTGGTGTCGGCTATGTGCTTGGCACTATCAACCCGCACTCGGGACTTACACCCGTTAGACTACGCCCATGCCGGGCGCACAAAAAACAGCACCTTCTGATTAATCAAAAAGTACTGCAACCTAGTATATAATTATATCTAAACAGGAAAAATAGTTTCATCCATAAAAATGGAGCCACCAAAACCATTGAAAGCTTCGAAATCCTCTCCATCATTTTCATAGGTTTCGTTTGGGCTAGAAAGATATATCTCCTCTTCACCTATTATCTTTAACTCCATCCTGCTATTAACTCCAAATCTAATAACATTATCAAGAATTTCTGGAGTACTTATAAGTTTAGTAATTGTTTTAATGTTGAGTTCAAACTTTGCTAACTCACGATCTTTGGGAATATCCAAAAAAATTTCTATTGGCTTTTCAAAAAATCCATTGATACTTTCTTTTTTATTGTTTTGTACATAATCAATTATATAATTAACCCTTGCAATAAACTTAATACTTGAAAATCCCGATGTTGCAGATAAGTGATTCCTTAATTCTGAATTGTTAGCAATAATACCAGGTTTAAATATTATATTTTTAAAAGTATAAAATGAATTTATATCTTTAGGTAAATTTATAATTATATTAGGAAAATAAACATTTTTAGTATAGGATGCAAATATTTTTTTTGCAATAATGGTTATTTCCTTATCGATTTGTTGCAAATTAGTTATTGCAACTGGAGAAAGGTATGTATATGGAAGACTTAGTGAAATAATATCATAGGGTTGGCTATTAAATGTACTCATACAAATTGAAGCAATTAGCACATTGGATTTTAAATCTAATATATCGATGCTTCCATAACTTTTATAGTTTCTATTAGTAACCAAGAGCTTAGTGTTATCTTTAGTTATAAAAAGTTTGGTAGGTCCAGGTGTTGAAGTCAATATAAAATCATAAACTTTGTTATTATCAGTGTTGATTAACTCTATTCTGTTTAAACCTAGATTTGAAGCATATAAGGTATGGTCTTTTAATATCATTCCAGTCATTAAAGATCCTTTCGGTAAATTTAGAACTATAAATTTCTTTGAAATAATATCAATTTTTAATATACTACTTCCCATTGAAATGAAAGCAATTTTGTCATCTTCAGATACTAATAAATATCTTGGGTTCATACCTAAATTTTTAAATGAATTAATAAGCTTATAATTTTCAGTACTATAGATTCTTAATTCCTTTAGTAAAGTATCTAAAACATATAATTGGGACCCATCTCTATTAAGCTTTAAATCAATAATTGCTGAGAAACCTTTAATAGCCCCTAACAATTTTTCTAGATTAATGTCATATATATTTACTTCAGAAGTGTTTGATACAAATATTTTTTTACTTATGTTATCTATTTGAAGGTTACCATCATTCGGAGTGTGATTTTGTTTTATTTCGCCACTAATGCAATTAACAAATGAAATAGTATTACTTATATCACATGCAACAGCTATAATGTTTTCTTCCTTTAATACTAAATTAAATGGTTTTTTTCCAACTTCTATTTCTTTTATAATTGTATTACAAAGACTATCGATTATTGTTAAGGTACCAGTTTTTATATTTGAAACAATATAAAAAATTTTTCTAATACTTTCATCTATTTTAATCACATCCTTTAATATCCTTAATAAAAAGTATGCATGGGCAATAGATTATATGCATAAAAAAACAAAGGATCTGGAAATACCAAATCCTAAATTTTATATAGATTCAAGCTATATCTTTTCATAATTTTCAAATCTTGGTTTTTTTACAATTTTGTACACACCTTTAGGTTTTATTTTAATCTTTTCAATTTCATCAAGAACTATATCCATATATATTTCTTTAAATTTAATAGATTGGCTACAACCATAGGATATTTTTACAGGGGTTGAAACCAATTCAATAATACATGATTTCCTTAAAAGTCTTTGGTACAAAAGTGAAGAAGTATTGTGACCTGAATAAACAACTAGGTATTCATTTTCTTCTACAATCATAGCTCTACACATCTCCCTTATGTCTAATCAAGTTTATTAATTTATTTAGAAAATAGATTAGTTAATACTCCATAATATGGATATATGTTTTTAATGTGATAACTACCTTTCAAGATTCTTTTTTAAAATTCTATCTAAAATTCCTATGTTCTTTTGATATTCTAAATCTTGACTCAATTCTACATTTTCAATATTTAATCCATGTATTTGATTTTTCAAATCAGCTAATTGATTTTTTAATTCAACTATAATATTATCTTTTAATATTTTCTGTTTATTCAAATCTTCATAGTCATGTGAAAGTTGTTGTAATTTATACTCTAATTCCTCTATTAATATGTCTTTGGATATTTTCTCGGTTTTAATTATTGCCAATTCTTTTATAGAGCCCTGTTGTATTTCAGTTATTATTTTTAATTTTTCTTCAGATTTTCTCAACAAATTTGTAACTTTAATAAAATTATCATCTATTTCCTGTGGATTTCTTAATTTTTGTTGATATTTCATTTGTAAATCTATTAGTTTTTTTTCTAGATTTCTATTGGATTCTTGTAAAACTGAAAGCTCCTCTTGAATACCAGTATTGATTTTATTAGTATCAGACTCTAATGTAGTTGTTGGATTTACTTTATTGGTTTGAACAGATACAACTTTATCATCATTATTCTTCTTCACAGGCAAAAGTAACTGTATCTCAGGAGGTTTAGTTCCAAGAATATATTTGCACTTTATATTGATATTTTTATTACTTGAAGATAAATATTTATATTTTGTAATCTCATTGTTTAATTCAGTATAGTATTTATAAGGTTCACTCCACTTATTTATATATGAAGCGGCTAAGATATCCTTGCCTTCTGTCCATATCGCGAAAAGCATTCCATTAATTTCAGCCATTAAAAAATTTTCTGGAGTATTATAACTTTCATGTATTTTATAGCTTTTCATTTTGCCATCAGTTTCAATTATTACATGTTCTAATAAATTTAGGGATCCTTCTTTAGACAAATTCGTTATATTTACTTTATCAGTTCGTAATATTGTGTAGAAATCAACATTATTACCAGTAATACCATATAATCTTCTTATAATACTCCATTTATTATTTTTGTATTCTGTATAATTTATTGCTACTTCATTTTCATCACGCTTAATGAATATTAAGTATAATACATCATTGTCTAAATGATGTACTTGATAATGAGCAAAGACTTCTTTTAAAAATGGTATGATATCTATTTTATTAACTAGATTCTCTCCCTTATTTAAGCACAAATGCACTAAAGAACACTTGGCTTTGTTTATGTTATTTCTTCCGATGAAAAATAAATGCATTAGGTTACCAATTGAAATTACATTTAACTCTGTCATTTCGTATCCTTTATAGCTATAAATGGTTTTTCTTAACCACTTATTCTCTTCCCAGACACAATACTTAAGAAGGCCAGTCCCAACACTATATATAATATAAATTTTGTTATCTTTATCCAAATCCACATTGAAATCTAATACATCATTGTCAATTTTGTTTTCTTTTGTCCATTTATCTTCACCATACATAATACTGTACATAAGCTCCATATTATTATTTACATAGAATTTCCATATATGATTCTCATTATCATATAATAAACATGAACTACACATTTTCATTTTACTCATCTCCTTATAGAAATTATATTTCATAACGAATTAATATATTCCCTAATAGTAAATCTTAGGTCCAAACATTGAGTATTTGCATAATATAGTATTAGATGATTATAAATTGAAGTTTAAAAACTATTTGCTTTAATAAATAAAAATGGCAATCACAATTTAAAGCTACTAGCATACATTAATATAAGGAACACGAATTAGAAGTGTATCACTTAACATAAAAGGAGGATAATTTATGGCTATTACTCGTGATGAGTTTATTCCAAGACCCGGTATTGTTAACAAACAAGGACACCTTCCTGATCCAACTGAGTTGGTTTGCATTGAAATCCCTAAAGTTTTTGACCAATGCCTAATAAAACGATGCTTAGTTTATGCTTGTGGACCAGATACTATAGACACAGATGAAGAATTAAGAAGTAACCCACTCAATAACCCAAGAGTATTTTCAGGGTGTAGGGACTTTCAATTAAAACTTTGTTCAGTGGAAAAAATTCCACTAAAGGCAAACCCTAATTTTAAAAAATTAATAGTTTCCTTTGAAATTTCTTTTTACGCAGATTATATCAATTCTTGCGGTGAGACAGAAAGCGAGAAATTTGAAATTAATCGTACAGAAGTTATATCAAAACTATATTGTCCAGATTCAATAGCACAAATATCTGCTACTACAATACCAACAGGTAAATCCAAAGATCTTGATGCTGAAATTGTAAAACTTGAATTGGTAGCAGAATGTTTAGATGGAACTTTTTATAGAGATGATTGTGGAGAAAGTTTCTTAGATATAACTTTAGGCTTCCATCTAATTGTAAAATGCGAACTAATTGTTCAATTATTAATTCCTGCATATGGTTATTGCCCAGTTCCAGTTCAATGTGAAGAGGAACCAGAAGAAAATCCTTGTGATAGATTTGATAGAGAACCAGTTCCAAAATTCTTCCCTGATCAAAACCTTGAGCCTTTATTCGAGAATGAATCTGATTATTGTGAATACGTAGAATATAATAACTAATTTAATTTTGAAAAAATGTTAGAATGTAAGTATATTTATGTAATGAACTCTACTTACATTTTTGTAGCCTATGTATTGTTGGGTTACTATGTAAAATGCTATCACAACTAAAAGTGGTTATACTGAAAGTGCTAAATATATAGCACATTTATAGGTCTACCTCATATATTATAGTATAAGAATTCTGATATATTAAACTTAGTCTGAAGTACTTTTAGAATTCTTCTACCTATTTGAGGATATGTTTAAATTTAAGGAGGAATAAATATATGAATTCAATGTCAAGGCCTCATGATAATGATGACAGAGTTGTTTGCTGTAAAAAAGAAAAAGAAGCAGAAGTTATATTAAAATGCAAAACAGCATTCCCATTAACAATTCTAGAAACTACAACTACAGGTACTGCTTTTACACTTACTCCTATTACTTTAAATACTGAGCGTTTTAATAATCCATGCTTTAAATTTGAATTTGCAAGTAATATAGTTACTGCAGGTACAACCGTAACTCTTGCTTTCCAAATTTACAAATTATGTAACAATCAATTTACTCCAACTGCAATTGGACCTGTTTGGGTATATGATAGATTAGTATCTACTGGATCTGAAGCTTTTACTTTTATAGTTTGTGAATGTGATTGTGATGCTTGTCCAGAAGATTGTTGCACCTACTCTGTAGTTGTAACAGCTGTAAGCACTGAAGTTGGAACCACTGTTATTAACAACGCAACATTTTCAGCTTTAGTAGTTGAAAACAAACGTCAATGCTGCTAGTAGTATAATATAAAAAGGCCCTATAAAAGGGCCTTTTTATATATGGGGCCTTCCATTCCTATATCAAGGTTTTTTAAGCATTTTTTAAAGAGATCTTTTTTCATATATATCTTTTAAAGCCTTAATAAGTTCTTCAATATCTTCTAACTTATTAAAATATCCCGGACTTATTCTAACTGTGCCTCTAGTTTTCGTACCAATTATTTCATGTATTAAAGGTGCACAATGAAAGCCTGTTCTCACTGCTATTCCTTTTTTGTTTAGGATTTCTCCTACTTTAGAAACATCTATATTATCTATATTTAAAGAAACCACTGCCCCTCTGTTTTTATATTCAGTTCCTCCATAGATTTTGATGTAAGATAATTTGCATAATTCTTTTACTAAATACTCTACTAACATAATTTCATGTTTTCTTATGTTTTCTATCCCTATTTTTTTAATAAACAATATACCTGCACATAATCCTGCTATTCCAGATGTATTTAATGTTCCACTTTCAAATCTATCTGGTAAAAAGTCAGGTTGCTTCATAGAAAAGGACTCGCTTCCAGTTCCACCTTGTTTAAATGAATCCAGTTTTAAATCTTCTGCTATATATAAGCCTCCTGTTCCTTGGGGACCATATAATCCTTTGTGACCTGGAAAAGCTAATAAGTCAATATTCTCTCGTTCTACATCTATTGGTATAACCCCTGCACTCTGTGAAGCATCAACCATAAAGATTATTCCTGATTCTTTCGCGATCTTTCCTATAGCTCCTATGTCTTGAACCGTTCCTATTACATTTGAAGTATGGTTTATTATTATTGCTTTGGTATTTTTACGTATTTCTTTTTTAAGATTATTAATATCCAAATATCCATTTTCATCTACAGGAAGAAGAGTAGTTGTTATTCCTTTTTCACTTAGATAATTTAATGGCCTTAGAACTGAGTTATGTTCAATTACTGAACTAATAACATGGTCTCCTGGCTTTAGTATCCCTTTTATCCCTATATTCAACGCTTCAGTAGCATTACATGTAAAAATAATATTTAATAAATTAGGGATGTTAAAAAATTCGCTTAGCTCTTGCCTTGTATCCATAATTTTAGATGAAGCCTCAATTGCCATATCATGAGAGCTTCTTCCAGGATTTGCAGCATAATTTTCCATGCATCTTAATACTTCGGTGTATACTTCCAATGGTTTCGGAAAACTGGTGGCAGCATTATCAAGATATATCATAAATTCCTCCTATTTACATACAGCATATTATTTCTTATATATTATAAATATTTTGTATCTTAAATAATATGCCAAATATTAAAAAAATAGTGCCACCCACGTGGCAAGTGGCAAAAGTGACAAGCTCTAATCTATAAAAGGGCTATAACAAAATTTATTCAAATCTGATATACATTGCAATTGATATTAGAACAGCCAGTTTATATAAAAAATATAAACTGGCTGCTTTGATAATCCTATTTTATTTTTCCCACAACTGTTAGATTTGCAAGTACATCTTTTCCGTGAGGTGATCCACCTATTTCCTTTGACAAATCCTTACCAGCAGTTAGCCCATTTTTATGTTTACCATTGCTCCACCCCTTAGCATTTGTAACATCATAAATTGTGCCATCTATAGCTACATATGCTGGGTTTCCATTTTGACCATCATATTTTTTCAATTGTTCAAGTGTAAGGTCTCCTTTTGATGCTACATTTGTGCTATTTTGAGTACTTACCTGTGGTGTGGTTTGTTTAACCGGTGTTTTGCTACTAGAGCAACCAGCCATTAAAAGTATTGTTACACATAAGGCGCTTGATATCCATATTTTTTTCATTTAAATTCCTCCATTATTATTGAATAAAGATTATTATATAATATAATTTATTATATCCTATTAATATGTCAATCATATGTCAATTTGAAAATAGTGCCAACCAGGTGGCAAGTGGCAAAAGTGACAAGCTCTAGGCTGTAAAAGGGCTATAACAAAATTTATTCAAATCTTGTTTATTTTATTGTTATCCTTAGTTTACTCATAAGTGGCTTTATAACTCCACGCAAAAAAATTAGAAGCTAAAGGCTTCTGATTTTTTATATAAGTGGTTTATTGTTGCTGCAACTTGTGAGACTTATAACGTAATGCTTCTGCGGTAGCTACCATAAACCAAAAATAAGTCGTTACTTTAGGAACAAAGAATAAATTATCTGATAAGTTCATAAACATGAAAACAATCAAACTTGCCATTACACCAGTATAAAAGGGTATATAAAACTTATCTCTAGTTGTGCTATACAGTTTCTTAATTCTAAATAGCGTAGTTATTATGATTCCAAGGAAAGAGGCTATTCCCAATACACCTAGCTCACTTTGTAATTTTAAATAAGTATTATGGTTTGGGTAGTTCTGATATCCATAGTAATTTAATTCTTTATACTTGCTTACATATTCATTATATCTAGTTACGAAATTTCCATTACCAACACCTAGAATTGGGTGATCCCTTATCATATATAAAGCTGTTTTCCAAAGCTTAATTCTTAATTCATTTTGAGATAAATCAACTGTACCTTCAATCCTTTTAGTGACTGATGGGATGAACGAAATTAAGATAGCAAAGCCACCTAGTGCAAAAATCCACTTAATACTATAAATTAGTGTAAGCACTAATAATCCTAAACCAAATCCTAATATTGCATTTCTAGAAAAAGTCATCAATAAATTAGCAATTACTAAGGTGGATAGTAATATGTAAAATATTTTTTTATTCTTATTCTTTTCATAAATACTTAACATTATCACTGGGAAAATTATTAGTATTAAATAAGCGCCGTAACCATTTGGATTAGAAAATGTCGAAGTTATCCTTACACTTCCTCCAAATGTAAATGTTCTTCTAAATGTTTCACTCAGTGCGAAACCAGTAAAATACTGCACAATTCCTATACAACTTAAAACAAAGGAAGTAAATATATAACATTTTAATAGTGCATTTATTTGTTTTTTATCATTGAACTCGTATTTTATAATAAAATACAAAAATATATAAGTTATAAATCTTGCGCTTTCACTTAATGCTAATCCTTTATCTGTAGCATAGATAGTAGATAAAAGCATTATACCAAGCAGTACTGACATAAATATACTCAATTTATCTGTAAAAAAATTTATAATACCCTGTTTAAAATTTTCTCTACCTTTTTTAGAAACTAATAAATTTATAACATATAGAAAAATTAGTAATGCCAAAATAAAATCAGTAACTGCTATACCCTTAAACTTAATTTCTTGTGGAATTAAAGGTAATAAGATAACATAGGCACATATTAATAAAATTGAAATTTTTCGATTAAAATTCACTTTTCCGCCTCTTTTCAAATACAAATTAGTTTTGATGATGTTTATTTTAATATTGCTAGATATCCATTACAATATTACTCCTCCTATTAGATTATATCCTCTTTTCTTACCTTTTGCACGGTTTAATTAAGCCATCGCCTGCTCAGAAGATCATTTTTTCAAGCATAATACCACCATTATTTTTAATCACATGATACAATGTATTATTTTTAATAAGCCTACTCCCGCCCAAAAAAATCGCTCCATAAGTCTTGTTAAATATGTCATTAGTTTTATATATATACACATAAGTGTAATTAACTTTAAGTACCTCTGACCACTCCACAGCTGAAATATCCTCAAATGTCGCCTTTATAATAAGGCTTACCAATACTAATATAAATTATTCTTAACTTTATTTTCTTAATATTTTATTTAACTTTAATCCCATTATCTTTTTAAAAGGAAATTCAAATATTTTTAAAGATAGAACAAAAGCTAATCCAACAGCAAGGCATAAATATACTAATTCCCAGTTATAAGGAAATACTTTCATTAAATATATATCCAAATTATAGTGTTGGTATACCGTTAATACTAAATAATGTATAAAGTACACTTGAAGTGTCCTGTTTCCAAACTTTGTTATAAATATCCTACCATTCGGAGTTATATACATAATTGCCAATGAGATAATTGTACTTAATCCATAAAATAAAAATCTATAGATGCCACCAAATACCGGCTGACCTAAAGCTATATAAGAATTTCTTCCAGTAAAAAAACCTCTCAAAGTATATATATCTCGCCCATAGATAAAAATAACTACAAAAACAATAGTTATAGTAATTAAAGAAAACCACTTAAGCCATACGCATTTTAAAATCTTTATCAAATCTTTACTATTAAAGTAGTACCCACTTATAAAAAAAGGAAAAAAGACTAATATTCTCGATAAAGAGAAAAGGTCTACCACCGTTACTATTTTATAATATCCTACTAAAACGCCTATTATAATAGAAAAACTTATTACAATTACTGGTTTAATATTTTGTATAACATATGAAATACATAGCCAAACACTCATAGCAAACAAAAACCATGGTGGTCCACCTTCTACGAAAAATCTAAATTGAGTATTTGTATCACCAAATATATATCTGCTAAGAACGAAAAAACATAATTTGAGTAACAAATATAGTAATAAATATGAAATTACCTTTGCTATTCTAAATTGTTTTCCATCAAGCACCGTTTTAGAAAAATAACCAGATACAAATATAAATAAAGGCATATGAAAAGTATAAATAAAAAGATATATATCTTTCATCATTAGAGATGTAGGTGTATAAAAGTCTACAGAATGTCCTACTACAACAAGGATTATTAACAAAACTTTAAGGTTATCCCAAAAGAAAACTCTTCCTTCTTCATCCATTTTTATTTTATTACCATTTCCATCTAAATCTTTTAATGATTTAGTATTGCAATTTAGCATTATTATCATTCCTAACTTATTTTTTTTATTATAAAATCCTCAATTATTGACAAAATATTCATTGCAATATATTAATATAAATCATCTATATATTTATTAAAATACTCTAAAAATAGATCAGTATAATATAAATACTAATCTATTTGTTTTTTCTATTCTTTATCATTGAAACAATATCTTTCATATCACTATTAAAGAATATGTATTCTGAAATTATCATACCAAATATAAACATAAATGCTTTAATTAGCGATGGGAAAGGGATTATTCTAATAATTTCATAGCAAAATAAATATACTATAAAATGAATTATCTCATTTTTGTGTATTTCAAGTCCCTTAAAGTCTTTTGATGAATATACATACCATACAAATAAGGTAACATCTGTAGCATATGCAATTAACACAGATTGTTTTAATACATATGATACAAACACATTTAACACAAATGCTAATGCTACCATTTTACAGGCAACAATTAGATACTCTTTGCCTCGCATGCCTACTTTATAAAGATTTGCATATAAAACACTTGTTAAAGTAATAAATGGTATACCAATTATCAATATTCCTAGTACTTCGAGAGACGGTATATATCCTGGTAGAAAGTTTTTCACGATGAATTCCAAGCCGAAATAACCAGCAGGTGCAAAACTGCATATTAATATGATATATTTTTTAACCTTAGATACAACCCTATCATCTCCCTTATTTCTTGCGAGATAAGGATAAAATAGAACAGTGACTGAATTTACTAAAACTAAAAACAAGCTTAGCATTGATACCGCAAAAGAATAATATGCAAAATCGTTAACTGTAAACTTTATTTTAACAAACCATCTATCCAAAGTAACAAATAGAAGACTCACTGCGTTTGCTATCATTATAGTAAACCCCATACTTGTTATGGATTTTATTTCTGAGTGCTCTATTTTTTCTGCTTTTTTCGCAGAAAAAATAATTAACGCACCACTGACTATTGCTATCAGTAAATTCCCAATAACTTGAATCTGCATATATAAAATTGGCGATCTTATAAGTAGTATAACAGCAAGAATAGATACTAAATTCACTATATTTTGCGCTATTCTTACTACTACATATTTGTTAAATTCACCTGTAGCCCTATATAATAGGGAAATAAATAAGACAATCTGCCATGGCATTATATAATATACAAAATAAGTAAACGCTACATCTTCAACAAAAAATATTGAAACTATAAATAGTATTACTACTATAACTGTTACTATCTTTAGCATAACATGGAAATAGCCTTTTATTTTTTCTTTTTTTATGTCATCTATATCTTTGCCACCCAATATTAAATACATTCCATCTGAAAATCCAAAATGCATCATCCCTGCATATGAGATATATAATGTAAATGTTTTTAAATAAGCATAAGATTGTATATCAAAAACCTTTGGTATTATCAATCCGCTAAGTATGCCAATCAATATACCGAAACACTCTACAAGTATTACTCTTAGTGATTTTTTTATATTCATTCAATTTCCTCAATTTCACTTAATTTAATTTATTTTCATTTAATATTATCTATTCATTAAAAATCGAACCTCATAATATGTTTTCCCAGTGCTCTGCTTTCTGCTTCTACTTCAAACACTCTATAAAAATCTTTAATATCATAGATCGGTGTTACGTCTAAAATTAGTTTTGATATATCAGCGCTAAAATCTGATTTTTTAAGTAACTCTGCTGCAAACTTAAAATCTTCTACGTTGCTTCTTGTAACTCCATAAAGCGCTAACCCTTTTTCTAATATTTTGCGTGTATTTATCTTTATGGGGTTCTCTGCTACACCTGCAAGGACTAATTTAGCTCCTGGAAGTATACTATTTAAAATCTCTTCAATTCCACTCTCAGATGCTATACCACCTATACACTCAAATGCAACATTAATTTTGCACTTCTTAATAATCGGATTCTTTGAAAGGTAAGTTTGTACCCCTTCATATTTATCTAATTTCTCTTTGCTATGTCCTATAACTATAATAGGACCCTTATGTACCTGTTTAAGCACAGAGCATAATATATATCCAAGGATACCATCACCCCAGATGCCTATAACATCATTTTCGTTTAATATTAATCTACGAATTGCTGCACTTGCTACAGAAATAAGTTCTGAAAACGTAGCGATACTCGAGTCAATATTTTTTTCTATCTTTACAAGGTTACGAGCTGGGTATGCAATATAATCCCTTGAAAACCCATTATAACTACTTGATGCAAACAACGCTTTAGGGGAGTAGTTTTCACCAAGTCTTGGATTTTTAGATAATGCAATATCAAACTCATCTTGTTTTTCTTTATCAATCATTATATTAGGAACTAATGCAACTTTATCTCCCTTTTCAAAGGAATTAGTGGGGTCTTTAACTATAGTACCTATAGCCTCATGAATGAGATTTATAGGATATTTTAAGTTAAGTGTTCTCTCGTCGCGGCTTCCAAGATAATACCTTAAATCAGCCTTACAAATAGCGGCCGTTTCAATTTTTACAACTGCCTGCCCAACGCTTACTTCCAAATCTTCTATATATATTTCAAATCTTTTGGATTGAACGATTTTGAATCCCCTACTTAACATTATATTCTCTCCAATTTACTCATTTTAATTATTGATTTTAGTAGAAGTAAATCTTCCATTGTAGTAATCTTAAAATTGAGTTTATCTCCATCTACTAAATGAACTTTTTTACCAGAATTTAATACTAATCTGCAATCATCTGTTGAATCTTGAAGCTGCGATGTTGCTGCACTTTTATGAGCATCATATATAGTTGAATACACAAAACTCTGAGGAGTTTGACCTATATATAATTCTTTTCTCACCGGAATTGAAGATATAGTATTATCATCTATACTTTGAATTATAGTATCAGACGCTTTAATAACAGTATCTACTGCGCCATATTTCTTAGCACCTTCAATATTATTAACAATTATCTTATGAGATATTAAAGGTCTTGCAGCATCATGGATAACTACAATGTCTTCAGGGTTTACATCTTCCTCAATTGCCTTTAGGCCATTTAAAACAGATTCTTGTCTTGTTTCTCCACCGTCTACTATCCATTTTATTTTATTGAGTTCATATTTCCTAGTCCATATCTTTATATCTTCATGCCATTCTTTAAGGCAAACCACTGCTATTGCATCAATTTGCTCATGTATATCAAATGCCTCTATTGTGTGTACAACTATTGGTTTACCATATATATCAATAAACTGCTTGGGTTGATCAACCATTCCCATTCTAGAACCTTTTCCACCAGCAAGTATTATGGCTATATTCATTAATATCTACCTCCTATTTTTTATCTACAAGATTTAATATTAAATTCCACACTCTTTTGCAGCTATCCCCATCTAAGTAACAATAGAAATTCTTTTGAGCAGCTTTCCTAATTTCCGCGAATTTGTCATCACCACTAGAGACCTCTTTTACATAATTTATTAAATCACCTATGCCCTTTAACTTAGGACCAGGTGTATCTATATCTTTATTAAAATCTATAGCAAGACCTCGCTCTTTATCATACTGCGCTGCGTCGTATGGAAGGAAACAAATTGGTCTATTTAACACTAAATAGTCCACGTAAATGGAGCTATAATCTGTAAGTACCATGTCCGTAACTGCGAGAACACTTTGAGTAGACATTTCTTCATTAAAATCTATTGTTATGATATTCTTCATATTAGCAAATATTTTATCATCAAGTAACCTCTCTAAGTAGTGAGGACGATAAATCATTTTCCAATTATTTTTTCCCATAAACTTGTCGAACTTTATCCAGTCCACTTCAGTAATTGGAAATTCTTTATCTATTTCATATCCTCTCCAAGTTGGACAGAATAATAGAATTTTTTTCCCTTTAGTATTATATTTTAAGTCAAATTTATTTCTACATGCACTAATATATTCTTCATCAAACAACATATCATTTCTTGGCAATCCTAGTGGCATATAATTTGGAAGAGGATCTTTGTCAAGTTCAACTGACCTTAAAAAATATGTGCTATCTCTTTCTGATAGAGTTACAACATTTTTTATTTTAGTTCTAAGACCCTTATAGATATCCATAGTTGTTTTATTGTTAATTTCATTATTCCCTGGAGTGCTTTTAGTTCCATATCCATGGCTCATAAAAACACCATTTTTGGCTTTCCAAAAAACGCTTGTTGTGTAATCTGATACAACAACGGGATATTTTTTTAACATTTGCCTTCCTCTTATAATATAGTGTAGAAGTTTATTATATTTATAAAAGCTACTGTATTCTACTATAACATCAGTTCTATCATCTTTTATATGCTTTTCATAATAATTATATAAAGCTTTTATGTTATCTTCAGTTTGAGATGTTAATAAAATTCTCTTTTTCAAAGTTATCCTCCCCTTTTTATCAGCTACGATGCTACTTGTCAGCGTTATTTAGAGCTTTCTAATTCTCCATTCTTATACTGGTGATTTGCCACTGATGCAAAACCAAGGCAAAACCAAATAATATATGTAGCTTGGAAATTTAAAAGTATAAATGATTGTAGCAAACTTACAACTATTGCTGCCACAATAGGAAGAATACAACATACACGTAATGATTTTGGAATATTAACAAATTTCTTTAATACATAATAACAAGCTGAAATTAAACTCAATAAGTATAATATCAATCCTACAAGTCCCCATCCCATCCAAGTTTCAAGAATAAAATTATGAGCCGGACGCGGTGATGGTTTTTCCACAAGTATTTGTTTTCCAGTTGTCGCCTGCTTTACAGGAACTATTTCCTTATAGGCTACAGCAAATGTACCTGCTCCTAAAATAGGATTCTTTTTTATTGCAGTCCATGCCTTTGACCAGAATATCCCACGGATTTTATCGCTAGATTCAGCAGTTGCTAGACCATCTTCGTCTTCAGTATTTTCAGCTGGTGGTTGCTTTAATGCTGGAATTCTACTTACAATAGGAGAAAATGATCTGTATACATTACCACGCGATTTCATAAAGTTTACAGCTGCCGCAAGTATAGTGACCAAAACACAGGCTAACATAAATAACAAAATCTTCTTCCACGAATACCATTTAAGCCCGAACACTAAAAAAATGGATGCTACAAATACTGCTCCCATAACTACCCATCCGAGTCTTCCACCGGAAAGAAATGCGAAAACCATACTTATTCCCATATTTACGTATGCTATATGAGCAATCCATGAAGGTAATCTCTTTTCCTTACTTTCTTTTATTGCCCATACTGCAAAGGAAATAAACATTATACAAACGTACATGTATATATTAATATTATCTAAAAATTTCAATTTTCGAATATCTGAAAATTTAAGACAATCAAATAATTCCGTTAGATTTAATGCAGAATATATTATTAATATTCCACATAATAAGGAATTTATTTTCGGTTTATATTCGTCCATCAAGAAAAATATAATTGAACCGAGTATTAATGATCTTATCGGCCATGTTATCGCTGCAAAGGATAAATGTAGCATAAAACGTGATGCAAAGAGTATAACGAAATATATACCAAATGCAAATAATACCCAAAATACCTTTTTTGAAAATTCCGGAAAAATATACTCATGTTTATACAGTCCACGATAAATAAACATATTTAAAAACAATCCTATGGATATTATTTCTGATAATGCGATACTTACAGATAATTTATCCACTGGAAACAGTATCACAGTTCCAATTATTAATAAACAGATAACTTCGACAATCCAAAAACGTTTTTGAAATAATAAAGTAAAATTCATCTTATGTTCTCCTTTGTTGCTTTATGATAATGTTTTCTATTCTACCTATAAACTCTTTTTTATTATACTTAGCTAAACATTCATAATAATTTTTTGTAGCATATTTAGTATGATTTTGACTACATTTTCTTATAGCTTCACATATTGAATCTGGATCTTTTTTATTACAGATGACTCCGTTTTCACCATCCTTAAATATATCTATTATCCCACCTTGATTTGTAGTGATAATAGCTAAACCATTACCCATTGCTTCTAAAATTGAAATAGGTTGGCCCTCATTTGGATAATAAGTTGGCAGGCAAAATACATGATTAGCTTTAAGTAGAGCCGACTTTTTATCACCATTAACAACTCCATGATATGTCACGCTATCCCCAAGCTCTTTAATCATTGAATTAACCGTGTCAACGATTTCTGCCTCTATAGCTCCAGCTAAGTTTAAGTGGAATTTGAAATTTTCTTCTTTAAGTTTAATGCAAGCCTTCATTAAATCTAAAATACCTTTACTAAGCATTAGATTACTTAGATATAATATTTGTAGTTTTTCTATATTCTCATTATTAATTAATTGTGTATTAAATTGTTTCTTATTTAACATGTATTCGTCCTGAACACCATTCTCACAAACAAAAACTTTGCTTTTATCTAGTATTCCATCAAACATTTTAGTTAATGAATTCCCAAGAACTATAATCCCCGTACTCTTATTGAAATAGGACTTTAAGGTTTCTTGTTTTTTTGCATCTACTGAATCATACATAATGCGGACAAACCCACCATGAAAATGGAGGTAGCATTTAATGTTCTTAAAATTAGCAACGTTTATAAATGGAGTATACTTTAGAAACCCCAAATAACTTTGTGCAGGTGTAACATACACCACATCAAATCTTTCAAATAATATTTTATAGCAACCTTTAGCTATAGGCCTAATACTGTTCAAAACTTTTTTTATGCTAAACTTACCTTGTGCTTTTAGGCTTGTAAAAGTTCTTTCTGCATTGCTATCTATAAATTCAACTTCATGACCATTTTCTAATAAACCACTTAAAAGCATTTGGTTAGATACTGACATACCTGTTATAGGGTCTGGAAATGGACCTATCATTAAAACTTTCATCTTTTTTTCCTGATTGTTCATTACTTCCTCCATATAAACTTGTTTATTACACTTGTATACCCTTGAATAATATTAACCACTTTAATCCCAACATTAATATCTGTATAATCATGTGCCTTAACAGTTTTTTCTCCTAATGATTTTTGTTTAGTTATTATTTCAATAGCTTGAGTTATACTATCTGAAGTTATTCCACCAAGTATTACTGAACCTTTGTCTATTGCTTCTGGTCTTTCAGTACTTGTTCTTATTGAAACTCCTGAAAATTCCATAATGTTAGTTTCTTCAGCAAGAGACCCACTGTCTGATAATACGCAAAATGAATCCTTTTGAAGTTTATTATAATCATAAAAACCGAATGGTTTTAATTGTCTTATATTTTTATGAAATTTAATTCCTTTTTCTTCAATCCTTTTCCAGCTTCTTGGATGAGTAGAATAGATAACTGGCATATCATAAGTTTCGGCTATTGTGTTTAATGCGTCTGTTATGCTTTTAAAATTTTCTTCATTATCTATGTTTTCTTCTCTATGAGCACTAACCAAAATATATTTATTTTTCTCCAGTCCTAATTTCTCTAATACATCACTTTCATCGATTTTATCCATATATCTATGGAAAACCTCTGGAAGTGGTGAACCAGTAACGAAAGTATATTCTTTTCTCATTCCCTCTGATAGTAAATATCTTCTAGCATGTTCTGTATATGCCATGTTAACATCACTTGTAACATCAACTATTCTTCTATTTATTTCCTCTGGTACATTTTGATCAAAACATCTGTTTCCAGCTTCCATATGAAATACAGGGATTTTTAATCTTTTAGCAGCAATAACACTTAGGCAACTGTTTGTATCACCCAGTATTACTAAGGCATCTGGTTTTTCTTTAACTAATATTTTATAACTTTCGGATATTATATTACCCATAGTTTCACCAAGATCTTTTCCTACAACACCTAAGAAATAATTTGGCTTTCTAATCTCTAGTTCTTTAAAAAAAACATCATTAAGTGTATAATCCCAATTTTGACCTGTATGTACAAGAACATGATCAAAATATAAGTCGCAAGCTTTTATAACTTCAGATAATCTTATTATCTCAGGTCTTGTTCCTAGTATTGTCATTACCTTCAATTTTTTCATAATTACTAAACCTCCAAGTAAAATGTATCTGGATTTTCAGGATCAAAGCATTCGTTAACCCACATTATTGTTACTAAATCTTTCTCACCAATGTTCACGATAGAATGAGTATATCCTATAGGAATATCTACTACTTCAAATTTGTCACCGTTAACTCTATATTCAATTATTTCATCTTTTCCTATCTTTCTAAACCTAATAACTGCTTCACCACTAACTACCATAAATTTTTCATTTTTAGTATTATGCCAATGGTTTCCTTTTGTTATTCCAGGTTTAGATACATTTACTGAAACTTGCCCATTTTCAGCTGTTCTAATGAATTCAGTAAAAGATCCTCTATTATCACAGTTCATTTTTAAATCGTAAGAAAATTTATCTTCAGGTAAAAAACTTAAGTAAGTACTATAAAGTTTTTTAGTTAGTTCATCTCCCATATTAGGTATGCTTAAATCTGTTCTACCCGCTTTAAAACTTTTTATCTTTTCTGCTAAATCCCCTAATTTTATATTATGTACAATAGGTACATAACAATATTTGTCTTTACGGGTTTCTGTACCTTCTAGTGCTCTAATAAGTTCATTTAATACATCATCTATGTAACATAATGCTAAATCAGCATCAGGATTATTAACCTGTAATTCTAAACCATTAGCAACATTATAACAAAACGTAGCTACTACTGTATTATAATTAGGTCTGCTCCATTTACCAAATAAATTGGATAATCTATAGACCAATACTTTTGCTCCAGTTTCTTTAGAGTAAGCAAATAATAAATCTTCCCCTGCCTTTTTACTTTTACCATAAGGATTATCTTTTTCAGCCTGTATGGAAGAGGTTATTAGTATAGGAGCTCTATTATTATTTTTTTTCAAGTAATTAAGTAGCTGAGACGTAAATCCAAAATTACCTTCCATAAATTCATTTTCATCTTTTGGGCGATTAACTCCAGCAAGATGAAAAACAAATTCACACTCTTTAGTATATTTTTCAAGAAGAGATTTATCAGTTTCTATATCAAATTCAAATATATCTGTATGCCCACTATTTTTCAATTGAGCTATAAGGTTTTTCCCTACAAATCCTTTTGATCCCGTAACAAGTATCTTCATTTTATTTCCTCACATTTCATCTGTTTTATATTTATTCAATTGCTCAGTAATAGTCAGTAATGGTCAATATCACTGACTTCTCAAACTTATGAATTTGTTTTTAATTCTTCTTGTACATAGTCAAGTTTAAGTAATTTTTCTTTAATCTGTTCCACATTTAGAATTTCAGTATTCTGAGAGTTATATTCTTCCTCTGTGGATAGTTTTATATCCCCTTCAACGAAATATTTATCGTAGTTAAGATCTCTTTTATCTGCTGGAATCCTGAAAAAGCCTCCCATGTCCTGTGCAACTACAAACTCTTCTTTAGTAAGAAGAGTTTCGTATAACTTCTCTCCATGGCGTGTACCTATTATTTTGACTTCATTTTTCGAATTAAATAATTCACTCACTGCTTGTGCTAGATCTCGTATTGTCGATGAATCAGATTTTTGAACCATTATGTCACCTGCCTGAGCATTTTTAAATGCAAATATTACAAGTTCCACGGCTTCATCAAGACTCATAAGGAATCTAGTCATATTAGGATCTGTTACAGTTAGATTTTCTCCATTTTTTATCTGTTCAATAAATAGTGGGATTACTGATCCTCTTGATGCCATAACATTTCCATATCTAGTACCACATATAAGAGTCTTATCGGGAGATACTGTTTTAGACTTAGCTACAAATACTTTTTCCATCATAGCTTTTGAAATACCCATAGCATTTATTGGATATGCTGCTTTGTCAGTGGAAAGACATATTACTTTTTTTACTCCACATTCAATTGCCGCTGTTAGTACATTATCTGTTCCTATTACATTAGTTTTTACCGCTTCAAGAGGAAAAAATTCACATGACGGAACCTGTTTCAAAGCAGCTGCGTGAAATATATAATCTACCTTATACATAGCATTTTTTACACTTGATATATCCCTTACATCACCTATGTAAAACTTGATTTTATCATTTTTATATAGTTTTCTCATATCATCTTGTTTCTTTTCATCTCTTGAGAATATACGAATTTCTCCTATATCTGTTTCAAGAAATCTTTTAAGTATAGCGTTCCCAAAAGAACCTGTTCCTCCCGTAATTAGTAGTGTTTTATCTTTGAACATGGTGTATCTCCTCCAATAATAAATTACTTACAAAATAACAATCCATTTTATTTAACAGTTCTTGCTTATTAAAATTACTATCATAGTAATCTCTTGCGTTTACCCCAAGTTTTGTTAATTGCTCAGGCGCTTCATTAGATAACTCTATTATAAGCTCCGAGAGTTTCTCTGCATCTCCAGCAGGGCCACAAAGGCCTGAATTTGATTCTTTAATTATTTTATCCGTTTCACCTTCGGCTGATGCAATAATTGGTATACCACAAGCCATGTATGACTGTAGTTTTGCCGGAATAGTCATAGAGAACAGCGGACCGCCTGTTAAGCATAGAAAAGCAGCATCGCTGGCTGCCATGAATTCAGGAATCCGAGTTGCAGATTGTCTTGGAATAAAATTGAACATCTCTTCCAAGTTACTCTCATTCACAAACTCAACTAATGCTTCTTTGTATCTTCCATCTCCGATTATGTTAAACCGAATTTTTTTATTTATACACTTTTGTTTTAACAATGATGCAGCTTTGGGCAATATATCCAAGCCTTGAGCATTGCCAATATTGCCAGCAAAAGTTATATTAAAGGCACCATCATTAGGAATTTCACTAATACTAGTTTTCGCTAGTGGCTTATAAAAGTCTTCTGCATATTGTGGCCAGTACTCTATCTTATCTATTGGAACACCACGACTTTGGATTGATTTCACAAAGCTATTTGATGTCGTAAAAATTTGTGTACAACCAGCATATATATAGTCAACCATCTTGCCTATAGCACCAATAACATTTTTGTTAGTTATACCTGTAATTATTTCAACATTTTCAGGCCAAAGGTCTTGAACATATAAGTAACATGGTATCTTTCTCTTTTTAGCATACCATACACCTGGTAAAGCTTGTGTCATGGGTGATACTTCAAATATAAATACATAGTCAGCTTTAATTTTTGTGAACAATTTCCAAAAGAATCCCGATACAACAAAGGACAAATAGTTTAAACCAAGCATTATAGAATTCTTCCCTCTAGGTACTAGCGGTATCCTTATTATCTCAATGCCATTATATTCTTCTTTAGTCTTCTTAAACAGTCCATACCCTTTGTAATACTCACCTTGGGGATAATTAGGTATTCCAGTTATAACTGTTACTTTATATCCTCGTTTCACCCATTCTGTACAAATATCGTTTATACGAAATTGTTCAGGATAAAAATATTGCGCTATAACCAAAATATGTTTTTTCAATTCATTATCCCCCTCTCTTAGTTACTTTTCTGTTGCCTCAATGGATTGTTTCAGATCCCTAATTCTATAATTTTCTTTATACTCAGACATACTCTGCTCATAAACCAAATTGCCAAATACCTTGCTAAATATTGCAACCTTTAAACCCACAAGACGTAATAGTGGATTAAATCCTTTAATTAGTGTAATTCTCTTGCCGTGAGCCTTTGCAATAAGTTCCACCATCTCTGAAGTCTTAACGTATTCGCTATTTTGCGGGAAGAATATTCCACTCTCTTCATTTTCAATCATGCGTCTAATAAACTCACATAAATTATCTATGTGAAGCATACTTCGTTGATTATCAATATCAGGAAATACAGGCAGTCTTTGAGCGAGCTTCGCTAATTTAGGATAATTCCCTTTAGACCCTTTCCCATAAATCATAGGCGGTCTAAGAATAACAATTTTAAAATCATCACTCTCTAAAGGCTTTAAATTTTCCTCTGCTTGGAGCTTACTGTTTCCATAAAAATTACTGGGACTTGGAGTAGTGTTCTTATCTATAATTCTTTCCCCATTTTCATTGCTGCTATCACCATAAACTATTATGCTACTCATAAAAATGAACTGCTTTACACCAGCTTTTTTTGCTTTCTTAGCAGTCTCTACGGGAAGATCACGATTGACTTTATTGTATAGTGATTTCATGGATGGATTTGATGAAACGTGTGCTATCCCAGCAACGTGAAAGATTACATCATACTGCGAAAAATCTTTTTCTTTCCATGAATCGTCTTTCGTGTCCACTGTGTCTATAGAATATTTATTAGAATATTTTTCTAACAATTTCTCAAGAGATGTACCTATATAGCTATTAGCTCCTGTTATAAGTATTTTTTTCATCTTAATATCATCTCCTTCTTAACAAATACCTCATTATGTCTTAAGCTATTTCGTAAAATTTATGCTTGATAATCTTTATAGACCTTCGTTTTGAGTCCATTATCGTGCATAGTTTTGGATCTATCATCGTGCATGCTTTTGAGCCCATCATCTTTTATTCCATCTGAACTTATAACTTTAAATACCGTTTTAAATAATATTTTTATATCAAGTGACAATGATTTGTTATTTAAATAATAAACGTCATGTACCGTTTTTTCATAATCATCGTTATCATCTCGTCCATTAATCTGAGCCCATCCAGTAATTCCTGGTAGTAATACATGAACTTTTGCTTTTGTTCTCATTTCTTTAAGTTCATATTGATTGTATAAAGCAGGTCTTGGCCCTACAAAAGTCATATCCCCTTTAAGTATATTGAATAATTGTGGAAGTTCATCTAGACTAGATTTTCTTAAGAACTTTCCAATTAAAGTTACATAATTTTTTGAATTATCAAGTTTATCAGTCGATACATCAGGAGTTCCAATTTCCATTGTTCTAAACTTATAGAATTTAAACAATTCATTATTTCTACCTATTCTCATCTGAGTAAAAAATACTGGTCCTTTTGAAGTTAACTTTATCATTATTCCTATAATCAAAAACACTGGTGATAGTAACACTAAAATAAGCAAACTAATTGCACTGTCCAAAAATCTATCCATAATATCCTCCTATTTTTTCATTTGTTTTTTTTAAAAGTAAAGTCAATATAAATGCTAAGTTTATTAGTATTACATCACTTAGTATTATTACTGACTTCCATTTCTCCTAAAGCTTTTAAATTATCTTTTTTTATAATTCCATTGATTTGTTGTAGTCAACAGATGTAGTAATTGTATCTGATTTCTTTATCGCTAATAAACAATTTATTTAAGCTATCTATTCAATTATATCAAAATTCGACATAATGTGTGATAACTTTTTGTTAATTTTCTACATTTTCATATAAAATAGTTTATTTTTCAAGTTTTTATATTCTACCATAGAATATAACTCATTCTTATATAATAAATCAAGTCAAACTTATTGTTAGTTCAGTAATATACTGGTATGTTTAGCAATCCACGCTAAAAAGCCCCGCAATATTAATTCATCCATCTCAATGGGTTTTAATTAGTTGTGGGTTTTCCTGGTGGAGGCGAGGGCGAGCATGCATAAAATTATCAGTAGGCTTTTCAATTGTTACCTCATACATTTGATTTCGAGAACTAATATCATTAAATTCTGCATCAACTTTTATCTTTTCTACTTCAAATTCTTCTATATTTATCTTTGTATATCTTCTGTATTTATTATTTTTGATAACTTAACGTGTTCTCCTTTATCTAGCTTTGGTTCAATTATTTTTTTATTTCTTAGAACTCTTATTATTTGCTGCTCATCTATTTTATTACCCATATATGGATAAGTGGGGTGTGCAATTTTTAGCGGAATTATAAATTTTTTCTTTAAAGGAACGCTACTATTATTACACTAAAACTTAAACTCGAAGAAATGGATAATGATCCTGAATGGACAGTAATAGAATAACTCTCCGATTTAACAAATAAATAACTTTGGAGGTACACTTATGAAAGGTGGAGTTAGACAACGTGGCTTAACCTTGTCTTATTATTTTGATTTAGGAATAGTTGATGGAAAAAGAAAGAAAAAGGAAAAAGGAGGTTTTAGAACTAAAGGTGGGTCGGAAAAAGCTTTAAGAAAGGCAATGAAGGTGGCGCTGTTCCAAAAGATATTCAAGAAAGACTTGGACATAGCAAAATAGCCACCACTATGGATACTTATTCTCATGAAACCTTAAAAATGAAAAATGATACTGTAAATATATATGCCACCCAGAAATAATTAATGGTGGCATATAGACCAATTCAAAGGGTCGGCTGCTTGTATAACCTATTTATCTCAACGTTTATTTATAGATTATTCCACTTGCGTTATAAGTCTCCTCATAATATCCCTTAATTTAACTTCATACATATCCTCAGGAGCTATAATTATAACTAATTTTATGCCATTATCTGATTTATCCCATTTATAAGCTTTAATATCCATAATAGCACCCTCTGGAACATATTCTTCAATGTCCATTGCAATTTCTTCTGCCAGTGATAGGTATTCTTCAAATAACTCGTCTTCTGTCAATTCACTTAAATCACATTCTTCTTCCATTAAATCATTTAAGGTATTTATATCTACACTTAAATTAAAAGCTAATGTATCCTCTCTCTTTGAGCCTTTGCTCATATCTTTAATTACTTTAAACTCTGTATTTTTTTCAATTATATTTTTTATATCATCGCTACCTACGACTTCACTATTAAACTCTACGTACATGGTTTCATTCCTCCTTTTGGCTTTTGGTGCCACCCACATGGCAATTGACATCTTATTATATTATACTATTTTATTCCAATAAATCAATTTACTTATAACTTAGGTTGCAGCCCTAAAACCTGAAAAGCTCCAACAACTCTTCCTTCGTGAGTTTTCCTAGAACATGACTATTGGTAAGTTCCCCTGTAATTACACTGTCTATCAAGTCTTTTTTGTTTTCTTGAAGTAGAATGATTTTTTCTTCTATAGTTCCCTTGGCAACTAGTTTAATTACTTCTACTACATTCCTTTGACCAATTCTATGAGCTCTATCTGTTGCTTGATCCTCTACTGCTGGATTCCACCAAGGGTCAAAATGAATAACTAAATTTGCTGAAGCTAGGTTTAGGCCTGTTCCCCCTGCCTTTAGTGAGATTAAAAACACTAATGCCTCGCAACTGTTATTAAATTTATCTACCAATTTAATTCTATCCTTGGGTTTTGTTTTTCCATCTAAATAAAGGTATGGAATTCCTTTGCTCTTTAAATTTTCTTCTATTTTTTTAAGTGCTGAAGTAAATTGGGAAAATAATAACACTTTTCCCTGTGAACCTATATGTTTTTCAATAAGTTCCGTTGCAACCTTTAACTTTCCACTTCCACCTTTGTATTCATCTATTACAAGTGAAGGGTCAAGGCAAATTTGTCTTAGCCTAGTTAAATAAGAAAAAACCTCTATTTTACCCTCACTGTTATTTTTCATTTTCTCCCTGACAGCTTTAATATAAGCTTTATATACAGCCTTTTGAGCTGTAGTCATCTCAACTATAAATTTCTTTTCTATTTTATCTGGCAATTCTTTCATTACTTCACTTTTAGTTCTTCTTAACAGAAAAGGCTTAATTAATAATTTAAGTTCTCCTAAATCGCCTTCTTGCCCCATTGTAAATTTCGACTCAAAGATTTCTTTGGAATATAAATAATCTGGCATTATAAAATCAAAGATAGACCAGAGCTCTGTTAAATTATTTTCCATAGGAGTGCCCGTTAAAGCAAATCTAACCTTGGCTTTAACTTCTTTAATTACTTTTGTGTTTTGGGCTAAATAATTTTTTATGTTTTGGGCTTCATCTATTATACAACAATCAAAAATAATATCTTCATATTGCTGTATGTCAATTCTTAAAGTTCCGTAAGTTGTTAATATTACATCATAATCAACTAAATTACTAATTAATTTATGCCTTTCAATCTTTTCTCCATGCACAATAGCAACCTTTATACTAGGCGCGAATTTTTCTAGTTCCGCCTTCCAATTATAAATAAGAGAGGTAGGGCTAATAATAATAGATTTTTTATTTTCTTCTGATAAAAGATAAGCTATGGTTTGAATAGTTTTACCAAGACCCATTTCGTCCGCCAATATTCCGCCAAAACCTAAGGTACTTAAGCTTCTAAGCCATTTAAAACCGTCAATTTGATATTCTCTAAGTGTAGCCTTCAAATTCACCGGTACACTTATTTCCATATTATTTATATAGGCGTAAGTATCTTCAATATTCTTTAACACTTCTATGCCTTTTATAAATTGAAGGTTTTTATTTTTTATCTTTTCATTTAAATATAATGCCTTACTTTTTTCTATTTGTATTAGTGCATCTTCTATGTTTTCCTTTATATTTAATGATATTATTAGTTCAAAGAAATTCTTAACTCCCTCATCTTCAAAATCTAGAAAATTATTACTTACAGTTTTGTAAAATCTATTATTTTGTTTAAACGATGTGATAACACTATTTAATTCCTTATTTTCAATGTCATGAATACCATAGGAGAAATCATAGTAACCCTGATTTTCCTTAATTTCGGCTTCAATAAATGTTGAATCAAATATTCTCCTATGTTTAAGCCCTTTTCCAAAGGTAACATTTCCTAGGCAATGTAGATTGTTTTCACTTTTATTTAATATATCAAATAATTCCTCATCTCCACCTATAAATAGTAGCCTCTCATTTCTTTTTATAAACCTATATTTTTCGAGTTCCATAAGGATCTTTCCTTCTTTTTTATAGTCACGTGTAATTCTATCCACACTTTTATCTTCCTTTAATATGTTTATTTTCTCATTGCCATACATCATTTTTATATCGCAATAGATATTATTGCCACTGTCATATATGTGAAACTCTGGTTTTATAAAATTTGATGCAAAGGCTTTTATCTCTTCACTAATATTAATATCACTTGAAATGCTAATTAGAAAGGTTGTAAGTTTATTGTAATTTTCTATGTTCTTTCGGTATATTATCTCACCATTTCTTTTTAACTTGTCACAAAGAAGCATATATTTTATCACTTGATTTCTTGATGGTAGATAAAGTTTCCAATTAAAAAAATATACATCATTTTTATCATTTAAAGACATTGGAAACTGCTTATGGGTTGTTACAACGAAATGTTCATTTCTAATTTTCAATGTAAAGGTTAGTGGTAAATCCACATGCAATATTGGAGCATCAAACTCGAAGCTATCATAGTTGAATTTGATTTTTTGACCCTTAACCCCTGATAAAAAAGTCCTTAAGTCCGAAGGTTCAATCCTAGTTTTTTCCTTACCTATTTCATGTTGTGCTTCATAATAAGTAGGCTCTTTTGAAACTTTACGAACTAATTTTATAATGCTATTTGCACCTTGTCTATTCGGATTATTTTCTTTTAACTTTTCATTTAATACTGTTTTTGGGCTAATCCCATTATTTTGATTTTTCTCAGATTTATTTGTTGCAGCTCTGCTAAAAAAGCTATAAGCTGTAGCAGTTAAATGACTGCACATAAATAAATAGCCCCTAGTGGAACTTTCTTTGAAATCCTCACAAGTACATTTTACGCCCTGTAATTTTTCCTTTGCGAGGTCTATTTCTATATGAGTGTTTAATTCACTGGATTTAGTTGTATTTTTGACACAGCCATAAATATGATATATATTTTCTATTTTTTTGCCTTTAATCCTAGTGACTAATCCACCATTAAAAGCCTTTTCGCCCTCACTTCTCATTAAAATAGAAGATGATTTAAATATTATATTCTCTAAATCTTTTAACTTCAAAAAAATCTCCTCCATATAAATGTTATGTAGCAAATTGCTAAATAATTTTTCATATACACTATAGATTCAAGAATAGCATTGTACCACAACCTTTGCAATTAGAATCTCTACTTAAGCTAGTTAAAATGATTTAACCATTTCCCCCTCACAGGAAAATGTGATATACTACTATTAAAATAAATTGCATACATATGTTGGCAATGTTATAAATGAATATTGGAATTTATAATAGGAGATGATTATTATTGTTATATTTATAAAAAACAAACAAAGAAAAATTGTATTTGGTCTTGTACTGGTGACAATAATTGCAACCTTAACCACTTTTATGTGCATAATGAGAAAAAACATTATGGTGGTTGTAGATGGTAAACAAATTAAATTAGTAACTTACCAAAAGACTTTTGACCTTGCTTTAAAAAAAGCTGATATAAATATAACAGTAAAAGATAAAATTGATAAAGTTTTAAGTTCAAAAATAGTTGACAATGATGTTATAACTATTAATCACGCTGTAAATCTTAAAGTCTTTGTAGATAATAAAGAGCTTAACATAGCCTCTGCTGAAAAAGATATTGCGCTAATGTTAAATACAGAAAAAATAACTTTAAATCCTAATGATAAGGTTTCCCCATCAATAGAAAATAAATTATCTAAAGACATGAATGTTACCATAACTAGAGTTAAAACACAAACAATACAACAAAAAAAGCCTATTGATTTTAAAACAGTTATAAAAAAAGACACCGACACATTAAAATCTCAAAGCAAGGTTATGCAAAATGGCATAAAAGGCGAAAAAAGTATTACTTTAAATGTTACTTATGAAAATGGGAAAGAAGTAACTAGAAAAGTTGTTAAAGAACTGGTAGTTAAAAAACCTCAGAATAAAATTATAGCTCAGGGTACGCTTTCAAACATAACTGTTTCAAGAGGTGGCTCTTCAACAACTTCTGCAAAAACAATAAATTTTAACTCTTCCTCAACCTCTTCAAAGACTCTTAATGTAAAGGCTACTGCTTATTGGGGAATTAATGCATATACTTACTCAGGAAGAAAAGCTGTGCGAGATCCAAATGGCTATAGTACCATAGCTGTAGATCCTAATATTATTCCCCTAGGAACAAAATTATATGTTGAAGGTTATGGGTATGCTATAGCAACTGATAAAGGATCTGGAGTTAAAGGAAAATTTATAGATGTATTTTTCAATACACTTGAGGAGGCTTCTAATTGGGGTGTTAAATATCCAACTGTACGAATATTAGATTAATTTTTAAAGACTCATATTGTATTTCACATGCCACTTGCCACGTGGGTGGCACCAAATATAGGTAGAAGCATTAATGCTTCTACCTATATTTTAGTTTATTTCACCACAACTGAAACTCCATCTGGTATTACTGTTATTTTTGCATCCTTTCCTTTTATCTCAAAAGCTCTTTTCAGTGCTTGTTCAAAGGTAAAAGCATGCTGCATATGCATTTTCAATATCATTTCAGGATCACACATATCCGTGACAAGAATCACAGTGTGCGTGTCCAGTATGCGGGCAAGAATTTGAAATTCCCATTGATCTGGTGCTGTATCATTTCTTCCTACTTTAAGCACCCTATCAAGAACGACCCGTGGGCTACTTGCATTTGCTATATTATCATAGAAAGACTGACCACCATGTCCATCATTGCAAGCTGACACCATGATTATAACTCCGCCGTCCTTGCAAGTTGCTTCTGCTGCTGTCATACCTTTTACAGATTGATATATATTTTGGTCTAGTGGATACCCTCCGTTAGTTGATATTGCAATATCTGCTTTAACAGCTTTCACTGATGCAAGTTCCATTACAAATTTGCATCCTTTCACGTGGGCAAGTTCACTATCTCCTGCAAATGCATTTATAACATTCTTATTACTATCTATAACAACATTTAATATGAAGGCTAGCTTAGCTTGCCTCGCAGCGTATAACATATCTCTATGAATTGGGTTATTTTCAATAACTCCAGACCGTGCATAGTCACTTGCTATAAATTCAGAGCAATGGTTAGCCATAACTGTCTTTGCTGATGCCACTCCAGGCAGAACACTTTTGCGCCCTCCAGAAAATCCTGCAAAAAAGTGTGGTTCTATAAATCCCTCTGAAATTAAAATCTCAGCCTCCATTGCTACTTTATTAAGCAAAAGCTCTCCACCTGAGGGAAGCGTTCCAACGTGAATCATATTGCTATAATCCTCTGATACATGATTTATTATCACTTCATTATCTACAATTTCCTGTCCAAACTTATCTATCATTTCTTCCCTTGTGGTAGGTCTATGAAAACCAGTGGCGATTAATATTGTTATAGAAATTTTAGGGTTAGAACTTCTAATTCTTTTAAGAAGTATTGGCAATGTTACTTTACTTGGAACAGGCCTTGTGTGATCACTAGTTATTAATACTAAGTTTTTCTTGCCTTTAACTAGCTCTTCTAATTTTGCACTTCCAATAGGATTATCAAGTGCTTTATTTACAATTTCCTGCTGAGTTTGTTCAACTTTAAAAGCATGAGCTTTTGATTCTAATATTGCTACCAAATTCTTATCTGGAATTTCAATTTCCAAAAACTGTTTTGAATATGGTATCTTTATTTTAGTCATTTATATTCCTCCCTACATTTTAAAAATAGTTAAGAGATTATATTCTCTTAACTATTTTATAATTTAATTGTCTTCTAAATCAAATATCTTTCCTGAATTCATCATATTGTTTGGATCAAAAGCTTTCTTAATTTTAGTTATCTATTATTTAACACCCATCCATCCAGAAATTACCATCATTTGAACTTCTGATGTTCCTTCATAAATTTCTGTTATTTTTGCATCACGCATCATTCTTTCAATTGGATAATCACTTGAATATCCATATCCACCAAATAATTGTAAACAACGTCTTGTTACATCGCTGGCATTTCTAGAAGAAACTAATTTTGCCATAGCAGCGAAATGTGAAAATTTTTCATGATTATCCTTTGCACATGCTGCTTGATATACTAAAAGTTTTGCAGCTTCTGTATTTGCACGCATTTGAGCAAGTTCAAATTGTGTATTTTGGAATTTTGAAATAGTACGCCCAAATTGAACACGTTCATTAACATATTTTATAGTTTCTTCTATTGCACCTTCTGCAATACCAAGAGCTTGTGCAGCAACACCAATACGGCCTCCATCAAGAGTTGCCATTGCAAGGCTAAATCCTTTACCTTCTACGCCTAAAAGATTTTCCTTTGGAACTATGCAATTATCAAAGAATAATTCACATGTAGAAGATCCCCTAATTCCCATCTTTAATTCATGACTTCCAACAGTAAAACCAGGGAAATCTTTTTCAACGATAAATGCTGAAATACCCTTTGTTCCCTTACTCTTATCTGTCATAGCTAAAATAATATATATGTCTGCAAATCCTGCATTAGTAATAAAGATCTTGCTGCCATTTAATACATAATGGTCTCCTTCTAATACAGCTGTTGTCTTTTGCATAGAAGCATCAGTTCCAGCAGAAGGTTCTGTTAATCCGAAGGCACCTAATTTCTCACCTGAAGCAAGTGGTTTTAAATATTTCTCTTTTTGCTGATCTGTACCATATGTGTAAATTGGTGTTGCACAAAGACTTGTATGTGCTGAAACAATAACACCTGTTGTTGCACAACATTTAGATAATTCTTCTACACATTGTACATAACTTAATGTATCCATTCCAGCTCCACCGTATTCTTCTGGAAATGGAATTCCAAGCAATCCCATTTCAGCCATTTTTGGTATATTTTCTTCTGGGAAGCGCATATTCTCATCAATTTCTTTTGCGATTGGTTTTACCTCTTTTTCTGCAAACTCGCGATACATTTCTTGTAATTGTTGGTTATCTTCATCTTGTTTAAAATTCATATTAATTTCCTACCTTTCTTTTTTTTATTTGTGTTTGTCAATTGTGTTTTATTAGCTTACACCATCTAGTGGACAGCATACTTTACCTGGATTCATAATAGAATTTGGATCAAAAGTTTTTTTAATGCCTTTCATTAATTCCATATTTATTCCTCCAACGCACTCTGCTAAATAGCTGATCTTTCCACTACCAATTCCATGTTCTCCTGAAACAAGTCCGCCACAATCTATTGCTTCTTTATAAATAATATCAAAGTATTTCTCAACTCTTACTTTAAATTCTGATTCCTCTAAATCATTACTACATTGGTATATGTGAAGATTTCCATCTCCTGCATGTCCAAAACTCCTAATAGTTAATCCACACTCTTCGCCAGTTTTATTTGCAAAAGCAAGATAAGAAGCAATTTTATTTATTGGAACTACTACATCGCATTCATCTAATAATTTTGTTTCTGCCGTAATTGCTTCTAAGAAACTAGAACGTGCAGCCCATGCATCTTTAATTTTTGCAGGTGTATCAGCTACAAGAACATCAATTGCTCCTGCTTCTAATACTATTTCACTTGCTTGTTCAATAAGGTTATTTAATTCATCTTCATTACTTGCATCTATAGTAACAAGTAAATAAGCATTTGCAGTTACTCCATCAACTACTTGAGGGAATACGCTCTTTCCAATAAATCTCTCACTAGATAAAACAATTTCTCTTTCCATAAATTCCAAAGCTTGTGGATTCATGTGTTCCATTTTAAATTTAGGAACAGCAGAAATACAATCATCTAGATTTTCAAAAGGAATAATTAAACTTGCCATTTCCTTTGGTGCTATAATGGTTTTCAAAGTAAGTTCTGTAATAATTCCAAGGGTACCTTCTGAACCAATCATTAAATTCAAAAGGCTGTAACCTGAACTTGTTTTTGATACTGTAGCTCCAAACTTAGTAATTTCTCCTGATGGAAGAACAACTGTCATAGCACGTACATAATCACGTGTTGCGCCATATTTAACAGCCCTCATTCCACCAGCATTTGTTGAAACATTTCCACCTAAACAAGCAGACTTTTCACCAGGATCTGGAGCATATAATAATCCTTGTTTTGTACAATCCTCTGCAAGATCCTTTAACAAAACACCTGCTTGTACATGAACAACAAAATTTTCTAAATCATAAGAAAGTATCTTATTCATCTTTGTAAGATCAATTAAAACTCCTCCGAGTAGTGGAACTGCTCCTCCTACAAGTCCTGTTCCTGCTCCTCTTGGAGTTACTGGTATCTTATTTTCATTACATATTTTTACTACTGCAGCAACTTCCTCTGTAGAGTGTGCTATTAATACAACTTGCGGAGCTTTTTTCCCATAAATAGGCATTTCATCATGAGAATAATCATCATTGATATCATCACCAGTTAAAATATGTTTTGGAGCTACCTTCTGTAATTGTAAGATTAATTCTTCTGTCAATTGATTATACTTAGCCATAATAACCCTTCCTTTCTAAATCTTTACATTACTAAACATTTGCTTTTACTTTCTTCATTTCTTCAATCATAACTGGAAGAATTTCATTTACATTTCCAATAATAGCTATATCTGCGATTTCAAAAATTGGAGCTTCTTCATCTTTATTAATTGCCACAATATAATTAGAACCTGACATTCCAGATGTATGTTGTGTTGCTCCAGAAATACCACATGCAATATAAAGTTTTGGTGCTACAATCTTTCCTGATTGTCCAACTTGGTGTGTACGACAAATCCAATCACTCTCAATTGCTGGTCTTGTTGCACCTACTACACCACCAAGTACACGTGCTAATTTTTCAACAAGTTGGAAATTTTCTATACTTCCCATTCCACGTCCACCAGAAATAATAACTTGTGCTTCTTCTAAATTGACAGATTCACACATTTCTTTTACAGTATCAACAATTTTTGCCTTAACAACACTCGCTGGAATTTCTATTTTTTTCTCTGTAACACCTGCATTTGAACCAGCCTCTGGCTTTGAAAAACTTCCTTTTCTAACTATAACTACGGCTGTGCCTTCTACTTCAATGTGTTCTAAAATTGTACCACCATAAGCTGGCCTAGTGTATATAACTTTACCATCAGTTTTATTCATTCCTATTATGTCAGTTACGCAGCCTAAGCTCATACGTCCTGCAATACGTGGTGCAATATCTTTAGCCATTGCTGTACTTGCTAATAGAACAATATCTGGGTTTTGTTCTTTAACAGTTTGTGATAATACTTCTGTCAAAGTATCACAGTCTGTAGCAGTTTCTATAAAAATAACTGGAATTCCCAAAGCAGCTACAGTATCTGCCGCAGCCCTGTTACCTACTATAAGAGCTGTTCCTTCTGCATCTAATTCTTTTACTGCACTAATCAATTCAAGGCTTCCGCCTAACACTTTTTCTCCATCTGTTTCAATAAACAATAATGCTTTCATACTTTCGTTTTCCCCCTTTATTAGATTGTCTTATCTTTTTTCATTTGCTCGATAGCAGCACTTACTGCTAGTGTAGCATCTTTTTCTTGGATTCTGATACCAGCCTCTCTCTTAGGCGGTTCAACATATTCAATGCAACGTACTTTTGCTTGTTTTACCTCTCCAATTTCTGCTGCGCAGTAAGTTGGAATGACTGCCTTACGGCTTTTCATCTTAGTTTTAATAGTAGGATAACGTGGGTCATAATTTGGTTTACTTACTGTTACTACAGCTGGAGATTCTAAAGAAACTATATTATATCCTTCTTCAGTTTCTTGATGAACTTCCATGGCATCATCTTTCAAATCGATTTCAATTGCGCTACTAACAAAGCTTGTCTTCATTTTTTCAGCAAGTATTGCTCCTACCTGACCAGTAATTTCATCTGTGGATTCCTTTCCACAAAGAATTAAATCAAATTTTTCACCTTTGTCTTTTTCAATTTTATGAATAGCATCTGCCAAAACATCAGCTGTGGAAGTAGCGTCTAAATCTGCATATAAATCATCTTTTACAAAAAATGCTTCTTTAGCTCCTACAGCAAGACAATTTTTCAATGTATTTAAAGAATCATCTACTCCAACAGTTAATACACTAACATCTCCTCCATTAGCTTCCACAAAACGAACTGCGAGTTCTAATGCATATGTATCAAATGCATTTGCTACCATAGTGACTCCATTCAAATTAGGTTTTTTCGTCTTATTATCCAAATGGATTTCAATAGAATCATCTGGAACTTGTTTTACACATAACATAATTTTCATACTTTCTCTCTCCTTTACACTTTTACATTTTCATACTGTTTTTTTTATAGAAGCATTGTGTATTTAAATTTTTATAAAGTACCATTTTATAAAAATTGTTTCGATTAATTTACTTACTTCTGTGGAGCAGCCAGCATATTTTTACTCCTCCTATTTATATAATTTAAATTTTTATGTAATATTTAAATATTTCAACATGCTTAATAAATTCTTTTATAATTAAGTTAAACATGTTGAAATAATTATAGAAATTCTTAAAATTATAAAAATTAATAATCTTGTATGTTAGTTAGTCCTATTATTTGCCCAAACTAACATACTAGATCATTCTTTAATAAGATACTTTTAATATGATTTTTGTACTATATTTTATAAATTAAAATAAAGTTGGCATGAAGAACTTAACAATAATTATACTTAATACTCCTGTTAATAACCCATACACAATAGCTATCTTAAGATTGTTTCTAATTACCTTACCTTCATGACCTACAAGTCCAACTGTAGTTAAAACAGCAACTACATTATGAACACATATCATATTTCCAGCAGCTCCACCTACTGCTTGCAGGGCCACTGTAGATATTACTGGCATTCCAACTTCTTTAGCTGCATTAAATTGTAATGCACCAAACATGATATCTGATACTGTATTACTACCAGATATAAATGCACCAAGTATCCCAACTAGAGGCGCAACTAAGTACCATCCACCTCCAGCTATTGCAGCTGCAGTTTTAGCTATAACAATAAGCATCGAATCAGTTTTTGCGGCAGCTCCTGAATTCATCATAATGTAAGTCATACCTAATGCAAAGAATAATGCAATAGCTGCTGGTTTTATTTGTTTTAATGTATCTATCCAAGCTTTAGCTGCTTCTTTTCTACTTAACCCATGCATAAACGGAATAATTAAGGCAACTAGCATAAACGGAATAACTCCAGGATTATATAGTGGCGTAATTCCTCTAGATATATTTGTTCCTAAAATATTCACCCATTGTATATTTAAAGCTTTTAATAATGGAGTAACCCCTAACCATTTTAAACGACCAATTAATAGTAATAGACCTATTAATACATATGGAGCCCATGCTTTTGCTGCACTTAGCGGCTGAGCATCTATTGGTCTAGTGCTTCCTGCTTTAATTGAACCTTCCCAATCCTCTTCCCATTGATCATGTGGCTTAAAGTCCCAATTCTTTTTAGGAACAAAGAGACCTTTTTTAACAGCAAATATAAATATTGGTATAGCTATTAATGCTCCAAGTAATGATGGAAGTTCAGGACCTACAAAATTTGAAATTACTACTTCTGGAATTGTAAATACTAATCCACCAAATATAGCTAATGGAAATACTTCAAGTCCCTTTTTAATGCTTTTATCAACTATTAAAGTCATAGAACAAACCATAGCAAGTGGAACAAAGGTACCTACTAAGAAGTGTAATAGGCCAGTAAAAGCTCCTACTTGACTTAGAAATGATGTAAAGTCACCATTATATCCTCCTGCTGCTACGATATCCTTTAAATTAGCGAATCCTCCAATAATAGGTGTTCCAACAGCACCAAAACTAACTGGGGCACTGTTACCTATTAGTGCAACAATAGCTGCTATTAATGGTGGAAAGCCTAAACCAACTAGTAATGGAGCTGCAACTGCAGCCGGTGTACCGAATCCGGCAGCACCTTCGAAAAATGCACCCATCAAAAATCCTATTAAGATAACTTGTACCCTTCTATCGGTTGAAACATTGGCCATAGAATTTGCTATTCCATCTACGCCTCCGCTTTTTCTCATAATTTGTAGTATAAGCAATGCGCCATATACTATTAATAATATATCAAGAGTATTAATAGCTCCACTTATAGTAGCAGCAGATATCCATTGAAATGGCATCTTCCAAAATATAGCGGCTAGTATTAGTGATACTACGAAACCTAGTGGCATTGCCTTTGTAGATGGCCAGTTATAGGCTATCATCAGTATTCCAACGATTAATATAGGTATGATGGCTATTAGAGCTAACATATTTTATTCCTCCTCAAAAATTTTGAATTACTTAAGTCCGAAATAATGTCTAATTTAAACCTTTACATACAAGTATATATTCGCCCCCTTATATTGAAAAAAATAGATCTACATGTAATATTATGTATATATTCAATTATACTTCCTGGTATGACCATCTTTGGTCTTACCATCTTACATGGACATCTTAGCATATTTTTCATATTATTCACACAATTGATAGTTAATTAACATACAGTGTTTTCATTAATTACCATTGTCTACTATGGTACAGGCTTATTATTTTTTTAGCTTTTTTGTTTTTCCTAATAATTTCTTATATTGAGTTAATTATTTATCAATGTCAAAAGAATAATGCATTAGTAAGATAATCTTTATTTTATCAAACTAACGCATTAACTACATCTTCAAATGACATTGGCGATATCATTTTGCTTTATTGACAGACTTTTCCTGGATTTAATATATTTTTAGGATCAAATGCTAATTTGATATTTTTCATTAGTTCTATATATACAGGTCCAAGTTGTTCAAACATATATGCTTTCTTAGCAAACCCAATTCCATGTTCTCCCGATACCAAACCTTCGAGTTCTCTTGATTTGCTATACATTGCTTCAAATACTTCTGCAATTTTAATGTCCCATACTTCATCTGTAAGTTCATCCTTCAATACATACACATGTAAGTTACCATCACCTGCATGACCAAAGCTTCTTATTCTTATATCAAATTCCTTTTGAAGTTCATTAGTATATTTAATAAACTCAGCAACTTTGTTTCTTGGAACAACAACGTCACATTCATCCATATAAGTTGTTGTTGCTTTAACAGCTTCAAGGAAAGCCCCTCTTGCAGACCAAACAGCTTCTTTTCTCTCATCTGTATCAGTTATAAATACATCAAGAGCACCTTGTTCAAGGCAAATGTTAGCTACACCTTCGTAAGCTTTTTCTATTTCTTCAATGCTATTACCATCAAATGTTAATAAAAGATATGCATCTGATGAATTATCTGGGAACTTTTTCCCTAGGAACTCTTCTGCCGCAAGAATAACTTCTCTTTGCATAAATTCTATAGCAGTTGGGGCTGCTTTTGATTTAACTATCAAAGGAACTGTATTTATTGCTATTTCAAGATTTGGGAAAGGTATTAAAAGTGATACAGCTTTCTTTGGTAATGGTAAAAGTCTTAATATAATTTTTGTGATTATACCTAAAGTTCCTTCAGAACCACAAATTAAATCTTTTATACTGTAGCCTGTAGAGTTTTTAACTACTTTCCCTCCAACATTAAGTATTTCTCCACTTGGAAGTACTACTTCAAGGCCTCTTATATAATCTCTAGTAACTCCGTACTTAACAGCTCTCATTCCGCCAGCATTTGTATTTATGTTACCAGCAATTGTTGCAGATTTTTCACCTGGGTCTGGTGGATAAAATAAATCATGCTCTTCTACGTATTTACTTATCTCCATTAAAAGTACTCCTGGTTCAAGGGTTAGCATTAAGTTTTCTTCATCAATCTCAAGTATCTTGTTCATTTTGCACATATTTATCATAATTCCACCGTAAATTGGAACTGATGCTCCAACAAGTCCTGTTCCTGAGCCTCTTGCTACAACTGGAATCATGTTTTCAGATGCATATTTCATAATTTTTGATACTTCCTCAGTTGTAAGAACTTCAACTAATACCTCTGGCATTTTGCTTATTCCGCCCATTTCATCATGGCTGAAATCATCATTTATTCCTTCTCCTGTAAACACTCTATCTTTATCTAATATTGATACTAAAAATTCTATATCCTTAGCATCAAGCTTTTTATAATCCATAAAAGTTACCTCCTCGGTTCATATTTTAAAATTAACGTAGACAATATCCTGCACCTAAGTTTTTAATGTTTTGTATCAATTGAGGAACTATTTCATAAATATCTCCTACAATCCCATAATGAGCTACATTAAATATAGAAGCATTAGCATCTTTATTTACTGCGAATATACGCTCTGAACTATTCATCCCTGCTGTAAATTGGACTGCGCCAGAAATTCCAAGAGCTATTATTAGCTTTGGTTTAACTGTTCTACCAGAAAGACCAATTTGTTTTTTAGCATTAATCCAACCTGCTTCAATTGTAGGTCTTGTCCCAGCTATTTGAGCACCAAGAAGTTCTGCGAGTTCCTCAATCATAACCATGTCCTTTTCTGACTTTAATGCCCTACCAACTGCAACAATTACCTCAGCATCTGAAATATTATCTTCAACTTCTTTTTTTGTAACCTTCAATACTTCAATGTTTGAAGCTAGTTTTTCTTTAGCTATATCACATATTGTAATTTTGCCTGTTGCATCACACTGTTTTTCAGGAGCATTCATAACTTTATATCTTACTGTAGACATCTGAGGTCTTGTATTTGGACATAAAATTTGAGCCATAATATTACCGCCAAAAGCAGGTCTTATCTGTACAAGATCAGTATTTTCTTTCATTTCAAGCATGGTACAATCAGCTGTTAGTCCCGTTCTAAACCTTGCAGCTACTCTTGGTGCAAGAGATCTGCCAATAGTTGTAGCTCCAACAAGTAGTGATGATGGCTTTACCTTGTTTACAAAATCCTCAAAAGCAGCTGTATAAGGTTCTATCCTAAAATCCTTAAGCTCTTCGAAATCGTATACAAAAACTTCATCTACTCCATAATGAAGTAATTCTTTGGCCTTTTCCGTTATATTAGAACCAATAAATACACAATATACTGGAAAATTAACAACTGCAGCAAGTTCTCTAGCTTTTCCTATAAGCTCCATTGTTACAGGATGTATAACTCCTTCTACATGATCCACATATACTCCTATACCTTTCCATAAACTCTTATCAATTTTCACTTCTTCTGTTTCAACAAAATCCATTACTCCCGTGGGACCTTTTTTAACGCAAATTTTGCACATTTTACAGCCTGCATTAATTTCAATTTTTCCCTCTTTGTATTCAATTGCATTAAAAGGGCAAATCTTTATTAATTCTTCAACATTTGACTCATTTACTTTCTCCTGGTTACAAATTAACTTACTCATGAAAATTCCACCCTTCTTTATACAAATTTTAATTCTTGAAGTTTTGCTGCTATTTTAAGGCTAAGTTGTGCACCACTACCTGTCCATGTTTCTCTATCATTATTTACAGATGGTGGAAATATTCTTTCTACTTGAGTTGGTGAACCATTAAGTCCATATTTCTTTTCATTCTTATCTTCAAAATCATTTAATGTTATCACTTTTATTTCTCTATCTTTTGTAGCTAATTTCATTCTATAAGATGGAAGCCTTGGTTGATATATATCTTTATCTACTGTTAAAAGACATGGGAATTGAACTTCTGCTATTTCAACAGTATTTGCCATATCCATTTCTACAATAACTGATTTTTCTTTTAATTCTATTATTTTTAAAACGTTTGCAATATGGGGAATACCTAGATATTCTGCCATTTCTGGTCCTACTTGAGCAGTATCACCGTCGGTTGTCTGCTTTCCACATAATATAAGATCAAAATTACCCATTTTTCTTACGCCTTGAGAGAGTGTATAAGATGTAGCAAGAACATCTGCGCCTGCAAACTTTCTATCACTAACAAGGGCACCGACCTCCGCTCCCATCATATATGCTTCGCGAATTACATCCTTTGCTTGTGGGGGTCCCATAGTAATAACCTTTATTAACCCACCTCGCTTTTCCTTAATTTTAAGTGCAGTTTCTAATGCAAATAAATCATAAGGATTCATTTTCGAATCTACACCATCTCTTTTTAAAACACCTGTAACTGGATCTACTTCTACTTTTGAAGTTCCTGGAACTTGCTTGATACAAACTAAAATATCCATCAAATATTCTCCTCTCATTCTTATAGAAATTACAATATCTCATTTTTGGTAGTATGGTCTGACCACTTTAAATCATAATAACATACTATTTATAATATATCTATGATAGTTAAATAGTTAACAACAAAATTTATTTTATTCAAAAAAAGCCAAAGGTGAAAGGAATATTCTATATTCCTTTCACCTTTGGCTTTGCACAAAACTATATATTTCATAATCATTTTTCTTTTTTCATATACATATTTGCAAAATCTAAATGTTCCCGCATTGCTTTTCGAGCAGCCGTGGAACTATGTTTTTCCATAGCTAAATATACATCATTATGTTGTAAAAAAAGTATTTCTTTATTTCCTTGTTCAGCTAATATCAATTTCCTTGCATCCACAATAAAATGATCTACAAGAGTTGAAACTGTTTTAAGAATGTTATATATTAAAATATTGCCTGAGCATTCTGCAATCTTATAATGAAACTCTTTGTCGATTTCAACATTAATATCTTCATCTTCACAAGTTTTGAATCTTTGAGTAATCGCCTTTAACTCTTTTAATTGTTCATTAGTTATTTTCTTCGCAGCTAGACCTGAAGCCTCCACCTCCATGATTTTTCTAAGCTCCCATATCTCTTCTGGATTACTTCCCTCTAACATAAACATAATTGAAAGTGGTTCAAATAAATTATCTTGAAAACTTGCTTTTATGTAATTACCTTCTCCTTGTCTGCACTCTATAAGTCCAATTACTTCTAATGCTCTAAGCGCCTCTCTAATGGAAGCTCTACTTACCATTAATTGCTCAACTAGGCTTCTCTCTGAAGGAAGCTTATCTCCCTTTTTAAGAATACCTTTGTCAATCATATCTTTTATTTGAACTATTACCTGTTCGTAAACTTTTGTATTCTTTATAGGACTAAACATCTTTCTCCCCCTGAATGTAGCTCCAAATAATTAACTTCGAAGCTTTAAATTTTCTCGATTATTATATACATTATAACATAACATTAAATATTAGTGCTAAATATTAGTGCCACCCACGTGGCAAGTGGCATGTTTTCATCCATAAATAATAGTTGATTGTTAAAGCTTTAATAAAAGACCGACAAGACTCTTAAATCTTATCGGTTTATGATATTAATTTTACAGTTTAAATTTTTGAACCATACCATTTAGTTTTTCTGCTAATATTGCTTGATTTTGAGAAGCTTTTGTTATTTCTTGGATTGCCATAACAGAATCATTAACACTTGCTAATATTTCCTCTGTGCTAGCAACTGCTTCCTCAGCTGTGGTTGATACATTTTCAATTGCTTTTTTAATTTCCGACACTGTTTCATTTACTATATCCATTGAAGCTCCGATACCGGATGATAGATTATTAAATTCTAAAGCATCCGCACCATATTGCTTACCTGTATCTACAAACAATTCATAATCAGGTTTAACTTTATTATCAATAAAGCTTAATACATCCTGAGCATTGTTAGAAAGATTCTGGAATGATTGTTGAACTCTCCCAGTTACCTCTTGTATCTTTTTAACTGTAGCAGATGACTCTTCAGCTAATTTTCTAACTTCATCAGCAACCACGGCAAATCCCCTACCTTGTTCTCCTGCTCTTGCTGCTTCAATAGCCGCATTAAGTGCAAGAAGATTTGTCTGACTTGCTATATTTTCTATTTCATCTGCCATTATCTTAACTTCACTCACAACCTTACCCTCTTCAATTGCTTTAAATATGTTTTTTTGCTTGTCCAAGTATAATCCATTTGTTGTACTAGAGCTATTTTCAGCACTTCTTCTAAGTTGTTTTGCCTTTACTTCTATATCCTTCGCAACCTCATTTCCTTTTTTTGCTCTTACTGTAACATCAGCTACGTTATTTGCAATACTTTCTGTAGTTGCGTTTATTTCTTCTGTTGTGGCACTTAACTGTTCTGCTCCTAAGGATACTTGTCTTACTGATTCATTGACAATCTCCATTTTTGATGATATTTCTTCTGTTGTTGCAGATAATTCTTCACTGGTAGCACTAATATCAGTAGCACTTTCTGATATTTCTACAATTAGTGTCTTTAAGTTTAGTATAGCTTTATTTAAAGCTTTTGCTAAAATTCCAATCTCACTCTTATTATCGATATCAACAGTTTTTGATAAATCGTTCTCTCCAAGAGCTTCAGCTACGGTTACAACCTTCTTTATCTGCCTTGAAATTGTAAGTGAAATTACTAAACCTAATATAACAGCAACAAGAATAGAAAATATTAAAGTAATAGTTATTATCCAAACTGATCGTTTTGCTGATGTTTCATTTTTATTGTATGTATTGGATGCTTCAGCTACCTTAATCTTATCTAATGAATCTAATGCATCTTGTGCCTCACCCAAAGCTTTTCCAGCATCCCCGTCATCGCTCAACATAAATACAGCATCTTTTTTATTACCCTGTTTTATTGTATCAACAACTTTATCTTGTAATGCAAATCCATTATGTAACTTATTCTTAAAATCATCAAAAGCCTTTTTTCCATCATCGGTTAGCCATGTAGTTTCAAGTCCCTTGCTTGCATCATCCATTTCTTTTTCACGTACTTGTATTTTTGCAAGCTCAGCATTTGTAGTATCAACAGAATCCGTTATGATTGCATCTCTCATAATTACTCTCATTCTGTGAAATGAGTTATTTATCTGTACTAAATTACTCATAGGAAGCGTAACGTCTTTATATAAGTCACTACTACCCTTGTTAATACTTTTAATATTATTTACCCCAACAATTCCAACAATTGTAGTAAGAACTATCAAACATACAAAAGCCAGTGGAAGTTTAATTCTAAGCTTTAGATTATAAAACCACTTTAACATAAATAAAATCCCCCTAGATTAATAAAATTTTCTTTTTGCTATGGTAATTACCCACATTTATATAAAATATTTTCTTTTTGAATTATTCTAATATCTTATTATTATTATCGTTCGTTGAATCTATAACTTTATTGAATTTAATAATTCTAAAAAAAATAGAAATAAATGCATTAAATGTGTGTCTAAAATAGACGAAAAATCAAACAATGGCTAATAGCAATTTTAAATTCTCAGGGAACCTATTAGTATATAAATTCTTCTGAAAATGGCTTAGTTACTGAATTCTATAATATGCCTAAGTAAAAATAATTTAACTATTCCCATTCACTTACAATTGTGATATACTACTATTAAATTAAATCACCATACAAATATTGGTATAGACACATATCAATCCCCTATCTCTCATATAGCTTTTCAGATTACTCTTAAACATCATATATTAAAAATGCTGAGTTTTACCCTGCCCACATAAAACATTATGCCGAAATTTATAATAGGAGATGATTATTATCGTTAAATTTATAAAATATAAACGAGGAAACGTTGTAATTAATTTTATGCTGGTAACAATAATGTCTGCTTTAACTATTTTTATGTGTTTTTTTAAAGAAGATAGTACGTTAGTTGTAGATGGTAAACAAATTGAACTAGTAACTTACCAGAAAACTTTTAGTAGCACTCTAGCTAGTGCTGAGGTAATAGCTGTAAATCTTAAAGTCTTTGTAGACAATAAAGAGCTTAATATTAAATCTACTGAAGAAAATATCGCTTTAATGTTAAAAGCACAAAAAATAACTTTAGGTGCTACCGATATTGTTTCACCATCTAGAGAAACTGAGTTGTCTGCCGGTATGAAAATTTTCATAACAAGGGTTAAGACAGCAACAATAAAACAAACAAAACCTATTGATTTTAAAACAATTATTCAAAAGGATACTAAATCAATAAAATCTCTAAGCAAGGTTTCACAGGCGGGAAAACAAGGTCAAAAAAGTGTTACTTCAAATGTGACTTATTATAATGGTAAAGAAGTATCTAGAAAAGTTATTAGTGAAAAGGTAATTACAGCACCTAAGAATAAAATTATAGTTCAAGGTACTTTGCCAACCATAACCTTTTCAAGAGGAGGCTCTTCAATATCCTCTAAAAACATTATTAAAGTAAAGGCTACTGCTTATTGCTCAGTTAGTGGATCTAATAATTATACCGCCACTGGGATAAAGGCTGTTCGAAATCCATTTGGCTATAGTACCATAGCTGTAGACCCTAATAAAATCTCTCTAGGAACAAAACTATATGTTGAAGGTTACGGATATGCAATAGCTGCAGATAAAGGTTCTGCAGTAAAAGGAAATTATATAGATGTATATTTCAATACACGAAAAGAGGCCCTTGATTGGGGTGTTAAACATATAAAAGTACAAATACTAGATTAGATATAGAATAATACAATAAGAACTGCCACGGAGACTATCTCTGTGGCAGTTCTTATTGTATATACTAGTCATTTAAATTTTTATTCAAGTGCGCTCTTCGCCCCATCAAAATCATATCCAGGTGATACATTTTGTATTTCCTTCATTTTGGTATCCTTGGGTACATTTTCTGGTATTTTAAATTTACTGTAAAAATCCTTCAATTCTGTTTTCGTAGCTTCAGCAGCCTCTTCAATTGACATGTATCCTTTAATTTCATCATACTTTATACTTTCTCCGGCTTTAAGTGCATCAGGAGTTAGCTTATATATTCCTGCAGCCTGAAAAGCAAATATAGATCCAAAGAATAAGGCCATTACGATTATAATTGTAATAAGTGGACTTATTGTGCGTTTACCTTGCATAAGTTTAAGAGCACCCTCTTTAGGACAATTAAGTACACAGGTCTGACAGCTTATGCATTCACTAGATTTTACTTCCTTTAGATGTTGTACATCAATATTTACTGGACATTTTTTAGTACATAATCCACAATCTATACATTTATTTTCATCTCTTACAACCCTATAAGGGCTAGCTTTACCTACTATTGCATAAAATGCCCCTACAGGACAAAGGTATTTGCAGAAAAATCTGTCATACACAAGTGAACCTACTACAGTTATTATAAGTATTATTAACCCAACAGCAGATTCAGCCCAAACACTTGAAAGTCCTTCAGGAAGATGAGCATATGCAGACCATGGATCATAGGGAGCCATCCACAGGCCCGCTGTCTTCCATGCATAAAAAACTGTTATTGCGAGTATAACATATTTCAAATATCTAAGTGGTTTATCAATCTTTGCAGGCATTATAAACCTCTTTTTAAAGATCCTTTGTCCAATTTTGCCGAAAAACTCTTGAATTGCTCCAAAGGGGCATATAAGTCCACAAAAGCTTCTTCTAAAAATAAGAGCTATAACTAAAGTTATTGCAAAAAGTATCATAGTACCTGAAAAAATCTTTTCTATAAATCCACCGGTTGTAAATGTTGTATAAAGACTCTCAAGACCTCCAAATGGACACAATGCATGAATTGAAGGAGATTTCGCTCCTCCTAGTACTTGATGGAGATATGCTGCAATACTAACAAGCACTACAAATAATGCAAGTAAACTCCATCTCAAATACTCTATCATCTTATTTTTCTTCAATTTAAGTCCCCCTTTATTTTATGTTTTACTGTGTTACGCCTGCGCCATAGCCAGCGCCATTTCCTTGTCCTCGTCCTGTGCCTTTACCAATGCCTTGCCCTCTTCCTTGTCCAAGACCTCCACCATTCATTTTCCCTATTCCAGCACTGCCTGTTCCATCACAAGTTTCTTGACTGGTCACAATAGAATTATAAATTTCATCTGCTGCGTCCTTAGTTAAGTTACCATCTTTTACTCTTTGATCAAGTACTGCTTTTTTCTGTACAAGAGTCTCTGTTTTAAACTCATCTAATTTCCCTGCTTCACTAGCAATTGTTCCATAGGTTTTTCCAGAAGCTCTTTCCGCTGCAACTGCTTCTACTGTCTTTCCTGTTAAGCCAGATGTTATAACTTCTGGAGTCTTTATAGCTACAGCTCCAAAAACAACGCCGGTACTTAGTACACTTACTACTGCAAGGGATAAAACTATTTTTTTAATATTTTTCATTATTCATACACTCCTCATATTTTTTAATTTGTTCTATATATTTAGTATAAGGGTCAATTGTGATAGAAGTATGATAAAAATCAGAACAAATGGTGAAACTTACAGAAGTTCCTGTTTGGCAAATTGCAGCTTCCCTATTCTCTTTATTAATAACAATTGTTTTTTTAGCTTGGATATCCATAAAGGTATATTCCTCTGCTATACTTCATTACGGCAAGCGTTTAAAACTAAAGGATTTAGTGAAAATGTCAAGCAGAACAAAGTAATAAAATGAATCAGGGACAGTTAATAATTATTACCTGTCCTTGATTCATTTTACTTTCAACTTGCCACTTGCCACGTGGGTGGCACCTAATACCATTTGACATACCGAGCAGCATATAGTAAACTTTATAAATATAAAACTTAAATAAGACAGTTCTAAACCATCCTGTCTATAAACAAAACTAGGACGTAACTACCGTTTTAGGTAGTTTTTTGTTTAAGGGCGGTTTACGCCCTTTTTTATTTTTTTAGGAGGATTCGAGTAATGAAAAAAATAGGCTTAACAACTACTGTACCAGTAGAGGTTCTCATTGCAGCAGGTTATACTCCTGTAGATTTAAATAATATTTTTATAACCTCTAAAGATTATTTGAAATATATAGACATTGCAGAAAGAGATGGGTTTCCTAAAAGCTTGTGCTCTTGGATAAAGGGGATTTATGGAGTATGTTTAGAAAATAACATCAAAGAAATTGTCGGAGTTATAGGTGGGGATTGTTCTAACACCAAAGCACTTGTTGAAGTGCTTCAATTAAGGGGAATTAAAGTTTATCCCTTTTCCTTCCCGCTAAGTCATAATGCAGATGATGTAGAATATGAAATAAATAAATTTATGAATATCTTTAATGTAACAATCAAAGAAGTTGAAGTGGTTAGAAAACGACTAAATAAGATTAGAGCCTTAGCTAAAGAAATTGATGAATTAACCTATATTCAAAATAAGGCTACTGGATTTGAAAATCATCTATATCAAGTAAGCTTTAGTGATTTTAATGAAGATATAGATGTTTTTGAAACTGACCTAAAAAAGGTTATTTATAATATGAAAAACAAAAAAACAATAAATAAAAAACTACGACTTGGCTACATAGGGGTTCCACCTATGACCGTAGATATATATGAATTTGTTGAAAAATTTGATGCTACTTTTGTATACAATGAGGTTCAAAGAGAATTTGCCTTTCCAAGAGCAGCTAGTGCATTAAATATATTCGAACAATATTATGACTACACTTATCCTTATGATACTAAATTTAGGATTAAAGAATTACAAAAGCAAATTCACGAGCGAAAATTAGATGGTATAATTCACTACACTCAAGCCTTTTGTTATAGAGCAGTAGAACATATTGTTTTAAAAGAAAAATTGGATATTCCAATACTAAATATTGAAGGTGACAAGTTAAATGTCTTAGATGCAAGAACAAAACTTAGGTTAGAAGCCTTTCTCGATATGCTACTAGACTTAACGACAATTCAGAAGGAAGGTTCTCCTCTACTATAATTACTAGCTACATACTATAACAAAAGGAACACTTAAGTTTGAATATAAATATCCTTCTGAAGTCGTTAATGTTACAGCTTCGAAGAAGATGATTAAAGGAGGCCAAAAGATGCGAGTGTTAGGGATAGACCTTGGAAGTCGTGCAGTTAAAATTGTTTTAATGGAAGACAATAAGATAATACATTCAATGAAGGTAAGTACAATGACCTTTTATAGAAATTACTGCGACTTTAATGGTAAGATTGTTGTTAATTTAGAAAAGCTTGATATTAAGAATATCGATAAGGCGGTTGCTACAGGCTATGGAAAAAACAACACAGATTTATTGATGTTCACACAAATAAATGAGATAAAAGCCCATGTATATGGGGCCTTCTATCAAACTGGATTAAAGGATTTTATACTCTTAGACGTAGGTGGTCAAGATGTTAAAGTTGTAAAAGTGGAAAAAGGCATCACCATTGATTTAGAGCTTAATGAAAAATGTGCCGCGTCCTGTGGGCGATATTTAGAAAACATGGCTAATGTTCTTGAGATATCACTAGATGAAATGAGCGAGCATTATGAAAATCCTGTGCAACTTAATTCAACCTGTGCTGTATTTTCTGAGTCAGAGTTAATTGGCAAAATAGCTGAAGGTGTAAGTATAAAGTGCTTATGTTCTAGTGTTAACTACTCTCTCTATAAGCGGCTTCAACCTCTTTTAAGTAAATTTAGAGGTAGAAAATTAATTTTATCAGGTGGGGTTGCTAATAATGTTGCAATAAAAAGGTATTTAAAAAATGATTATGAAGAAATATTATCCATTGATGAGCCACAATTTAACGGAGCCATTGGGTGCTGTTATTATGGAAGTAAATTTTTATAGCACAGATTTCTTTTAGCCAATATGAATAATAAGACAAAACCTATAGAATAGAGACAGCATGAAAAAAGAACTCCATTACTGGAATTCTATTATTTACTTTGTAATTTTTAAGATATTCAAATATTAAATTCAATTCTCTGTCTCTACTAATTCTTTAACCACATTTATATGCTTGTCTCAGAATTTCTGAATTATTATGGCTATTCCACTCTACTAAGTTTATCCCTTTAGAATCTATGTGTATTTTATCTTCATAAATCATAGCTACATTATTATTATATTTAGTGCTACGCATTCCATCTTTTAAGAATGCTTCTTTTTCTTCATATTTTACATAGCCTAATTTTTTTAATATTCCTAAATAGAATGCAAATTCTTGTTTCTTCTTTTTCGGGTCTTCCTCTGTTAATTTATAATTTTCAATTTCAAATGGCATTCCTGGCAACATATCAGCATCATAAATGTCAATTACCATCTCAATTTCTAATTTATTTAATTTCATATATCTGTATTCCCTCCTCATTTTATTATTATTAATAGTTCCCAATTATTTAATTTTATTTTAAACCATATTAAAATTATACTATAAATTATTATTTTTTTTTGTAATATTGTGTTATAGTTAACAATAAATTATCTTACAATTTTCAACAACAATATTAAACCAAGTCAAAAAATAATAGATTTAACACAATTATATTTAAGTTAATTCAAAAATATGCTTTTTATTAATCTTTTATTTAAAAAAAATGATAATCTAGCATAATTAAGGTTTTTTTAGTTAAAAAAGCCTCAAACTTTTTTATTAATTTATGATAATAATATTGTAATTATTGAATGTCTAATGAAAATTTAACAATAAAAAAGCCACACTCCTATTGAATATAGGTAGTGTAGCTTAGAAATAGCTCGCTTCTTAAAGTATTAGGTATAATTAGTTATTATAATAAAGACTTTCAGTCGCATATTCCGCATCAGAGGTTATATCAATACCAAGTTTTCTAAAAGTTTGCTCATCATTTGTACTAATAATTGTAGTTGAGTGAGCTTGACATCCTTTTAGCATTACTAGCTTATCCATTGCAAACTTTGCTGTGGGATTTGTAGCAGCACATATACTAAGTGCAATTAATACATTTTCACAATCTAGTGCTGGTTTCTTACTACCTAAGACTTTTGACTTTAAATTTATAATCGGCTCAAGTATAACTGGAGAAATAAGATGAATTTCATCATCTATATTTGCAAAATATTTAACAGCATTTAAAATTATAGCAGCTGTTGCATCCATTATATCTGAACTTTTACTAGTTAATATTGTCCCATCATTAAGCTCTATTGCAAGGGCTGGGCATGCTTCATTTTTATTAGAACATTGTTTTAAAGAAGCTGAGCGTTCTCTTGCAGGCATAACAACTTTTCTATCTTGCTGTTTTAGGTTAAGTTCTTCCATAAGAAGCTTTACCCTATCAAAAGTCTCTTTATCTATATAACCTTTTTTATACTCACAACCTGTTTTGAAAAATCTTCTTATTATCTCTTGCCTTGATGCTTCCTTTATAACCTCATCATCAATAATTCCAAAGCCCACTCTATTAACCCCCATATCTGTTGGGGATTTATAAACAGCCTCTTCTCCAGTTATCCTCTCTATAATTCGCCTAAGTACAGGGAAGGTTTCAATATCACGATTATAGTTTACAGATATTTTATTATAAGCATCAAAATGGAAGGAGTCTAGCATATTCACGTCATTAAGATCTGCTGTTGCAGCTTCATATGCTATGTTTACTGGATGCTTTAGTGGAACATTCCACACTGGAAAAGTTTCAAACTTTGAATATCCGGCTGCTCTACCTTGCTTATGTTCATGGTAAAGCTGACTAAGGCAAGTAGCTAGCTTTCCACTTCCTGGTCCTGGCGCAGTTACAACAACAATTGATTTTGTTGTTTCAATAAATGGATTTTTACCGTATCCCTCATCACTTACAATTGCATCTACATCCGTAGGATATCCTTTAGTTGCCCTGTGCTTATATACTTTTATACCTCTACGTTCAAGCTTATTTATAAAAATCTTAGTTGCTGGCTGCTCGTCATATCTTGTGATTACAACGCTATTTACATCAAGATCATAGGCACGTAAATCATCAATTAATCTTAAGACGTCCACATCATAAGTTATACCATAATCCCCTCTTATTTTGTTCCTTTCGATATCTCCTGCAAATACACAAATAATAACTTCAACTTTTTCCTTTAATTTATGTAATAGCTTAATTTTAGCATTTTCATCAAAGCCTGGTAAAACTCTTTTGGCATGAAGGTCGTTAAAAAGTTTACCACCAAATTCTAAATACAATTTATCATAATCATTAACTCTTTCTAATATATACTTTGATTGTTCTTCTAAATATTTTTTCTGATCAAATCCTATTTTCATTTTTACTCCTCGCTTACAACTTATTTTTAAATATTTTTTAACCTATATTTTTCAACAATAATAAAATAAATATGCTTTCACAACTTTATATTATTACACAATATCTATTCAAAGTAAACTGAAATTGTTATTTTACCTGCATCATTTGACATACCTAATAACTTATAGTAAAATTAATAATTATAAACTTAATAAGACAGTTCTAAACCATCCTGTCTATAAACAAAACTAGGACGTAACTACCGTTTTAGGTAGCTTTTTTTGTATAAGGGTGGATTAAGCCCTTTTTTATTTGTAAAAATTTAAAATATAAGAACAATGAAGATATTTTCAGGAAAAACAACTATTAAATTAACATAAATTCTAGGAGGTGTGTCCCACATGTATATTTTAAAGGCAGAACATAGCTTTGACAGTGCCCATTTTCTTTCTGACTATGATGGAAAATGTTCAAATATTCACGGGCATAGATGGAAGGTTGAAGTTGAGGTTCAATCAGGAACTTTAGTAAAAGGCGGCCAACTTGACGGCATGGTAATAGATTTTAGCGATTTAAAAAAGGATGTTAAAGCTATTGTAGATTACTAT
>Ga0209125_1000404_pt1 | contig 57838 bp, 41 predicted proteins | sample BarGraIncub1131A_FD_184503 | JGI IMG/M metagenome (GOLD analysis project Ga0209125, IMG submission 184503) | Arctic peat soil microbial communities from Barrow, Alaska - Barrow Graham LP Incubations 11-31A (SPAdes) (version 2) | ecosystem: Environmental > Terrestrial > Soil > Wetlands > Peat... | reverse complement strand
GAGCAATTGAAACTTGCTCAGCAGATGCTGTTTGTTCTTGTTGGCGACCACGTTTTTCGTGTACGTGTTCAGCGAGTTGAATTGGTTTCCCAAATCCAGGTAGTGAAGAAATGCATCTTTTTCATACCCCACGTCCACGAAGGCGGCATTCAGGCCCGGCATCAATTTGTGCACGCGGCCCAGGTAGATGTCACCGACGGAAAAAGAAACGCTGTTGGTTTCCTGTTGGAACTCCACAAGGCTCTTATCCTCGAGTATCGCAATGGATACTTCCTTAGGCTGTACATCCACGACAATTTCCATTGTCCCTTTCGTAGTTGTTTCGATAAATCAGATGTTTAAAGTCTTTGAACAGAAGGATGGGTTTCGCCCGGGCGGGGAATAACTCCGGTTTCGGCCCTGGCCTGCACTAAAGACAGGTAAATAAAAAAACAAAGAACAAACCCTAAGACTGAAAAAGTACTTGGATTTGTTCTTGCATTCTTTGAGTTTCTTATAACACGAGAAGATTACTTCTTCTTCTTATGTCTATTCTTTTTGAGGCGTTTTTTACGCTTGTGCGTTGCCATCTTATGGCCTTTTCTTTTCTTTCCGCTTGGCATTGTCTGGATAATTTTTTACTGAAAACTTATTTTTTCACTTCGCTTACAAAGGTCTTCGCAGGCTTGAAGGAAGGGATGTTGTGTTCGGGGATGATGATGGTCGTATTCTTGGAAATGTTGCGGGCGGTCTTTTGGGCACGCTTTTTAACGATGAAGCTACCAAAGCCTCTCAAATACACATTTTCTTCTTTGGCCAATGATTCTTTCACTACGTCCATGAAGGTTTCAACACTTGACAATACAGTTACTTTGTCAACGCCTGTTCTCTTGGAAATTTCGTTTACGATGTCAGCTTTAGTCATCTCAATAAATATTTATAGGTTATACAATAGGTTTGTAAATTTTTGGCTTGCAAATATATAGGTTTCTTTTCTTTAAAAAAAACTTTCCGTGTGGATTTTTGTGATTTTTTGAAAATTAAGCGTTCTTTGTGCTATGAATTCAGTATCAGGCATTTCCATCGTCTCAACTTTGCTCTCGGAATGGTATGAAGTCCACCAAAGAGACCTACCTTGGAGACGATTTCCTGACCATTATAAGGTGTGGCTTTCCGAAATAATATTGCAGCAAACCAGAGTGGAGCAAGGCCTCCCCTATTACCATGCCATTCTGGAACGATTTCCCGATGTCAGGGCTTTGGCTGAAGCGCCACTGGACGATTTGCTGAAACTTTGGCAAGGTTTGGGGTACTACAGCCGAGCACGAAACATGCATACAGCTGCCAAACAAGTGATTAACGAATTCGGAGGTGAATTTCCTAAGAACTTCGAAACACTTTTAAAGTTAAAGGGTGTAGGTGAATACACAGCCGCCGCCATTTCCTCCATCGTCTACGGTGAAGCGCGCGCCGTGTTGGACGGCAACGTTTTTCGGGTGCTGGCCAGGCTTTTCAACATCGATACGCCCATCAATTCCACCGAAGGGAAACGAATTTTCTCTACTTTGGCGGCTGAACTGTTGGATCGGGAGCATCCGTCCAGACACAACCAAGCCATGATGGAATTCGGTGCGCTGCAATGCATACCAGTACGGCCCGATTGCGGAACGTGTACGCTGTCAGATCATTGCCTTGGTTTGGCCGCCGGTCGAGTGTCGAAACTGCCGGTTAAGTCTCGCGGGGCAGCGAAGCAGGAACGTTTTTTTTTATATCTGGTCCCGACGGATGGGCAGCATACCTGGCTTCAGCAACGACTTGAAAAGGATATTTGGCAGAATCTGTGGGAATTTCCGCTTCTGGAAACATCCGAAGCGATGACAATGGAAAAAATCATGCAAGAGTCGCGTTTTAGGATCTGGTTTGGAAAGTCCTTCACCTTTGGCAATCCGCTCTATTTCAAACATATACTGAGTCACCGCATCATTCATGCCACTTTTCTGCCCGTTCGGGTTCAACAGACGGAAGCCATTCCGTCATCATGGACGAAAGTGCCCTTGGATCAGTTGGATACATTCGCCGTATCCCGAATGACGGAGAACTATCTTGATAAGTCATCAATTATGTAATGTTTTATTCATGTATTGTTAAATATTACTAAATACTTTGAAATGTTTGGTGAGGTTCGTTTTTATACCTACATTTGAATCCTGAACCAAAAAAATTACCCTAATAAGTACCTATTAAACGCTAAAAAAAATGTCAGTAAACAAAGCAATCTTAGTGGGCAACGTCGGAAAAGATCCGGAAGTTCGCTACCTGGACAGCGGTATCGCCGTTGCCACCATCACCCTCGCCACCACCGAACGTGGTTATACTCAGGCCAACGGTACACAGGTACCTGACCGCACCGAATGGCACAACATCGTTGCCTGGAGAGGCTTGGCTGAAATCGCCGAAAAATACATCAAGAAAGGCAGTCAGATTTACGTGGAAGGCAAGATTTCCACCCGCAAGTGGGAAAAAGATGGCGTGGTGCGTTACAACACGGAGATCGTGGCTGAAAACATCCAAATGCTGGGCCGTCGTCCCGATGATGCTTCCTCAGAAGCACATGCTGCCGCTCCCAAAACACCCTCAAACGAAGCACCTGCCCCTGCAGAAAGTTCAGACGACCTGCCCTTCTAGGTGTTTTTGCTATGTCTCATATAAAGACCGAAAAAAATCTTGGTAAAGGCTGCACTATTTGGGCAGCCCTTACTGAGTTGGACGGACTTACCCGAGAATTTAAAAACTGATCATGCCCATACATCTTCTCGAAAAAACGGATAATTATCAGCTCGGCATTTGGAAGATGGATGAAGAGGAAGAGCTATTGCTCAAACAGTCCGGATCGAAGGTACGTCCATCACATGTCAATCAGGTTAGAAGGATGGAATACCTGGCAGTCAGGGCAATGGCTTCTGAAATGGGTATTCAAGGCTTGGACATCGCCTATCGGCCATCGGGCAAACCCTATGTATTGAACAGCAACCTTTCCATCAGCATCTCCCATACCAAGAACTACGTGGCTGTCATGCTCAGCCCCAACGAGCTGATTGGAGTGGACTTGGAATACCGTTCTGACAGAATCCTGAAAATCAGGCACAAATTCATGCATCCGGACGAGGAAGACCGGTTGAAACAGGTCAGCATCCATACTAGCGAGACCGTCGCCTTGTTGCTGCACTGGTGTGCCAAGGAGGCCTTGTTCAAAGCAGTTCCGGAAGATGGAGTGGATTTTGCGAAGGAATTGCGCATTAGTGATTTTTCGCCGCTGGATGCAACGGGTCGTTTCAAGGGTACCTTTCTGCGCACTAGCAGTGCATTTTTTATTGATTACCGAGTGGAACCGGACTTTGTCCTTACCTGTTCTTTTTCAGCAGAATCCAAATAATCATCGGTGCACCGAAAAGTGCGGTTACTGAATTGATGGGCAACGCATTGCTCAGGAACGGCCCTTGTGTGATGCAGTCGCAAAGCAGCATCAGGGAGGCTCCGCAGAGAATTGATGCCGGCAATACGATGCGGTGGTTCCAGCTTTTAAACAGCCCGCGTGCGATGTGCGGCACCGTGATGCCGATAAAACCGATGGGTCCTGCAAAAGCGGTGACACCGCCAGCCAACAAAGCGGTTGCCAGAATAATCATAAATCGTGTGCGAGCGATGGAAACGCCGAGCCCTTTGGCGTAGGCATCGCCCAACAACAGGGCATTCAGCGATTTCTGAAGTACGGCAGCCAGCAGTAGGCCTAGTGAAACCACCAGCAACAGCACCGGAAAGAGTTTCCAGGTAACGGCGCTCAGACTACCGAAGGTCCAGATTATAAAAACCTTGAGGGTATCAGGATTGCTCACGTTCTGCAACAGACTGACAACGGATGCGGCAATATAGCCGAACATCATACCAACAATCAGCAGGGAAACCAGGTCGGGCACACGCACGGAAGCCAGCAAAACGAGCAACAAAACCCCGATTGCACCGACCACTGCGGCAACCACCAAGCCCCAGGAACCGAATCCCAACAGAAAGGTGCCCACGCCTGAAGTGAACATCGTGATCAGCGCCACGCCCAAGCTGGCACCCGCATTGACACCCAGTACATCGGGGCCTGCCAGCGGATTGCGGAACAAGGTCTGCATCAGCAACCCGGCTACGGAAAGCGCAGCACCGACCAATAGGGCGGTGAGCGCTTTGGGTAATCGATAGCCAAAAAGAATTTCGCGGTAAATGGAATCTTCACCTGTATCTTGAAAGGCCGCAAACAGCTCCTTCAAAGGAATCCGTATGCTCCCGAGCACCAGATCCAGCAGAAAAAGCAGGATCAGGGCTACTCCCAGCAACAAAAATAAAAGGCTGTTACGGTTCATTTCAACGGGATTTCAGGCAAAGTTACCGTAATTTTTTCAAATAATGCCAAGGAGCCTCAGGAAGCAATTCAGGATGGAATACCTTGATAAAATCGGACAAGAGTTCATCCGGCCGAGCTACAGCGCTTTCCCAGAAGTCATTGCCACCTTCAGGGGTGGTCCGGTTGGTATAGGCATACACGTTTCCGTTACGAAAAGACTGAAACAAGGCATAGCGTTCATCCAGTTTTTGAAGGGATTGCAACGAATTCCCGTTGGTAACGCCCACCCAGACATCCGCTTGATGGAAATTTTTCAGGATTTGTTCAAAGGTGAAAGGTTGGCTGCCGGAGGTAGTGTCGGATCGGTATTTGTACAATGCACCCGCATCCGTAAACAATTGGGCGGTAAAACTCCTTCCGCCAGGAAGGTACCAGGTTCCGCGAAAATCATCGCCGGAAAGCACTTCAGGCTTCCTGGTTTTGGCAGTGGAAGCCAGATTCTTCAAGTGTTCATAATTCGAGGAAACCACCTGAAAGAGGCTATCGGCCAGGGTTTCCTTGTTGAACAGACAGGCAATGAAGCGGATCCATTCAGCTCTGGCCAGCAAACCCGGCTCCATCCATTCATTGTCATAAAGCACCGGAATACCGCTTGCACGAACACGTGTCAGGTGTTCATCCTGCTGATTGAAACTGTTCATCAGCATCACTTCCGGCTTGAGAACCATGCAGCGTTCCACGTCTATCTGGAAAGGATCACCTAGATCCTTGACAACATCTGATTTGACAGCCTGACGCAGTGTGGCATTGTAAATGGTCTTGACATCGCAAATGCCCTTGACAGCAGAAATCTCGCCCAATTGCTCCAAAAAAGTATACTGAGTGCAGGAACCCGAAACCAACGAACGAATGGGAATACGGATTCGGATGCCATCCGATGGTACCTGAACCCGATCATTCTCCACCAGGTAATAACGGACCAACTCGGAACCTTTTTTCCAAGGATCAGCCAGTGTGATGCGCTTGTAGTGCTGGAAATAGTCTACCTTGAAACCGGTGGCATATTGAAGGCACATACTGCTGTCCGGCAATGCTTCAGCGGAGGCTTCCCTTTTACCCTTGTTTTGGCTCGTGCAAGCCGTCAACAAGACTAAAAATAGGATAAACAGTATTTTTTTCATCGTAAAATGCAGGTTGAAGGTACAAAAAAGGAGCCTTGTTCAGACTCCTTTCGGTCATATCCGGTCTTAAAAAAGACACCAGATTTATTTTTTGGCAGCAGGAGTAACGGGAGCTGGAGCTTCCTGTACAGGTGCTTGTTGAGCGGGCGCGGCTTCACCTTTGCCAGCGGCAGCACCTTGTTGATTGTTAAAACCCGGATTATTCAGATTCGGATCTACTTTCACGGCGTTTTGAACCTCATTCTTGATGATGGACTGTTTGGCCTGTATTTCGTCGGAAGTGGTGATGAAACCCGCAGAAACAATGCAAAGCAAAGAGACGGTCAAAGCCAGTGTCCAAGTTGCTTTTTCCAGAAAGTCGGTCGTCTTGCGAACACCCATCACTTGATTGGTGGCGGAAAAACCGGAAGAAAGACCACCGCCTTTAGAGTTCTGAACGAGCACGATCAGTATCAGTAGAAGGGCAGCAAGAAAAATGAGAATGGTAATGAGCAGGTACATAGTAACTATTTTTTGAGGGTAACTATTTTTTGATGTGATTAATCAGTTTTTCGAGGAATCGAATTTGGTCTGCAAAGTAAACATTTTTTTCTGGATATTTCAAGCTTAAACCCTTGAATATTTCAAGCGCACGGTCATACCGCTTCTGTTTCAAGTAGATTTTGGCTAAGGTATCCGTAAAGGAGTCTTCCGGCAGGTTGAAAGAGGAGACCATTTGTTCCAGTGCGGCGACTTCCTCGACGGAGTCCTCGTCAACCGATTTTTCTCCTACTGGTCTCATTCGGATTTTCGGATCATTATTGGCTGATTTCTCGAGGAATTGATCGATCAGATCCTGTCCGTTCATCGGCTCAACAGTTACCACAGGTCCGGCATCGGGTTGCATGGATAGGAATTCTGCATAGTTGAGCACAAAACCTTCTTCGGGCTTGATCGGTTCTTGGGCGAAAGGATTCTGTACAGCTGGTTTCTGCTGAACAGGTACATCAGAAACGGTTGCTGCAACACTGGGCACAGGCGCATAAGAAAATGTTTCTGATTCCTCCTCCATCGGTGCCGGCGTCGGTATGCTGCCTTGCAAAAACCGGTCGATCAGCGAGAATCCACCAGATTCCAACGGAGCGGCTTGCGGATTTTCGAGTTGCTCAGGCAAACTTTTTCCTTCAATGAAGTAATACAATCGCCTACGGTCTGGCACGGAGACGGCAGTCTTTATCAATGAAGCCGAAAAATGCAGATCATTGAGGTTCAAAAGGCTTTTCAGATACAGCATCCGGGCAATCGTAAAACAAGGGTAGTCTTCCAGTACTGCTTTGAGCTGAAGCATGTTTTCCCGATTCAATTGGGAAGGATCGTTGATCCATAGTCTGATATCGTCCGTCTTCATCTTACCAATTGGCTACTGTTTTATTGAAAATAGCTTCGGAAATTTCCTTGGTGATTTCTTCCAAAAGTGCGTCCTGAACATCTTCCAACATGCTGGTGGTACTAAATTGGCGGAAAGCCGAGAATTTCTGTTCAAAATCCTCCTTTTCGTTGGTCGTATTAGTGAAACGGACATTGACGGTGATGCTCAGTTTGGTTTCAGAGGCATAACCGTCCGCCTGTTGAGCCATAGGCGTAAGTTCCCAACCGACAATTTCCCCTTCTAGTTGCAAATCGCCCTCTTTGGGTTTCATCTTCAATTTGGTCTGCGTGATGAATTTTTCTTTCAATCCATTTGTAAATACCTGTGAGAAAGGCGGATACACAAAGGGTGCCTGATTCGGAAATTCTTGGATGGAAATGGTTTTGACGCGTGCATAATCGATAGATGCACCGTTTAGCATATAGGAGACTTTACAGCCGGATAGCATCAGCAAAGGCAAAAGAAGCAGCAAAAATCGTTTCACGGTCAATCCAATTTATATTCTTTAATCTTACGGTACAAAGTCCGTTCTGAAATATTCAGGTCGGAGGCTGCATTCTTGCGCTTTCCGCTGTTGCGGTCCAAGGCCTTGCGAATGGCTTCCTTCTCCATATCTTCCAGGGAAAAGGATTCTTCCACATACTCCTCTGTATCTTCGATATTGTGGACAGCAGGCCGGTGACTGGCGGGTTCAGGCGCATGGAACGTGCCATAATTGTTGAAATCCTTATCGGAAACGGGGCCTTCCGTGCCGTTTTTCATCATGAGATCGTTTACGAGCAGTTTGAGTTCGTTCATGTCCTTCTTCATGTCAAACAGCACCTGATACAGAATTTCACGCTCATTGGCGAAGGAGCGGCTGTCCACAGGACGATTGGGGCCGCCTGCATACAAGGCAGGAATCTTTTCGAAGGAACTGTCCGGCAAGTAGGAACGCAATATATTGGCTGAAATATCCCTTTGTTGTTCAATGATAGAAATCTGTTCAGCAATGTTCTTGAGCTGACGGATATTGCCTGGCCAACGGTACGAAGTCAAAACAGACTTGGCATCTTCGGTGAGTTGCACGGTAGGCATTCGGTATTTTTCGGCGAAATCGGCAGCGAATTTGCGAAACAGGCGCAGAATGTCATCGGGCCGGTCACGTAGCGGCGGAACGCTGATAGGTACCGTGTTCAGCCGATAATAAAGATCTTCGCGGAAATGGTTGCCTTGGATGGCTTCCCCCATGTTCATGTTGGTGGCGGCCACGATACGGACGTTGGTCTTTTGGGTCTTGGAAGAACCGACACGGATGAATTCACCCGATTCAAGCACCCTGAGAAGTCTGGCTTGGGTGGACAAAGGCAGTTCAGCGACTTCATCCAGGAAAATGGTGCCGCCGTCGGCCACTTCGAAATAGCCTTTACGATCGGCCAAAGCGCCTGTGAATGAACCTTTTTCATGTCCGAAAAGTTCGGAGTCGATGGTTCCTTCGGGTATGGCACCACAGTTCACGGCAATATATGGACCGTGTTTACGATGGCTGAACTGGTGAATGATCTGCGGAAAGCTTTCCTTCCCCACCCCGCTTTCGCCGGTGATGAGCACGGACAGATCGGTCGGTGCGACCTGAACGGCCACATCAATGGCTCGATTGAGTTCAGGAGCATTGCCAATAATGCTGAAACGCTGTTTTACGCTTTGAATATCCACGATTCTATACCATTAAATATCTTCGGGCATTTTCAAATCGGAAAGTTCTCCCGTTTGAACGAGCTGTTGTTTCCGGAGTGGATTGCTTGTCATTTCAGCATAACCGTTGCGGTTGTTGAAAACATCGCAAGCCATGTAAAAAGCTTCTCGGAACGATTCTTCAGAAGCTACATTCTGTCCGGCAATGGAATACGCCGTGCCATGAGCTGGCGATGTGCGGATGATGGGCAAACCGGCGGTATAGTTCACACCGCTGTCCATACTGAGTGCCTTAAAGGGAATCAAACCTTGGTCGTGGTACATGGCCAGAATGCCGTCGTATTTCTTGAAATCACCGGAGCCGAAAAATCCGTCGGCAGGAATGGGACCGAAACAGCAAACGTGTTGTTCCTGCGCCTTGCGAACGGCTTCAGCAACTATTTCCTGATCTTCGCGACCGATCAGTCCTTCGTCACCGGCATGCGGATTCAGCCCAAGCACGGCGATACGGGGTTTGATGATGTTGAAATCCTTGATCAGGGACTTGTTGAGCAGCCGGATTTTAGTGACCAAGCTCGTCACATCCAGTGCGGCTGGAACTTGAGCCAACGGAATGTGCCCCGTGGCCACAGCAACCTTCATGATGGGGCTGACCATGATCATCAGCGCTGGTTTGCCATCTCCAAAAACGGATTCGAGGTATTCGGTATGACCCGGGAACGTAAAACTCTCGGATTGAATGTTCTTTTTATTGATGGGTGCCGTCACCAAAACATCGATCAGACCGTCCTTTAGTTCCTGGCAAGCGCGCTCCAATGCCTGAAAGGAAGCTTTGCCGGCAATTGGTGTGGATTGTGAAAGCTCGACCTTCACTTCGTCATCGGTGCAGTTAACGATGCCGATCTTGCCGACCTGCGCTTCTCTGGCTGAACCGATGATGTTCAAACTAACATTGTTGAGATCCAACGCCTTTTTATGATAGGCCGCCACTTTGGCTGAACCGTAAATAACTACAGCTTGGTTTTCGTAGACCCTGTTATCGGAAAGTGTCTTGAGAATCACTTCGTAACCGACACCGTTGATGTCGCCCTGAGAGATTCCGACACGTATTTTTGGAGATTCCATAGATGGTTTTCTGTTATACTGACAAAATTGCCGAAAGATACAAAGAAAACCCCTTAACAAAAGTTATTCTGTGAAAATATTTTATCCTTTTTGTGTGGAAAGCAAGCCACAAGCAGCCTGAATATCCTCACCGCGGGACTTCCGAATGGTTGTGCGCAATCCTTTCGAAATCAGATAATCACAAAATCCGCGAACCGCCATTTCGTCAGTCGTCTTGAAAGGCGTATCGGGAATCGCGTGGAAACGAATCAGGTTTACCCTGCAATCGAGCCCTTTTAGCAGTGCCACAAGCGCCTTTGCGTGAGCAGGCGTGTCGTTCAGACCTTTGAACATAATGTATTCGAACGAAAGACGGCGTTGTTTGCTGAAATCAAATTGCTTCAGCAGCTTAATGGTTTCCTCCATGGGCCATGCTTTTTCGGAAGGCATCCACGAAAGTCGTTGATCCGGTATAGCCGTGTGCAGGCTTACCGCTAAATGACATTTGCTTTCCTCTAGGAAGCGGATCAGACCCGGTCTCACCCCGATAGTGGACACCGTCACACGCTTGGGGCTCCACGCAAAACCATCTTCGGAAGTCAGCACATCCAGCGCACGAAGCACTTCGTCCACATTGTCCAACGGTTCACCCATACCCATGAAAACTAGGTTGGTCAGTTCGGTGGATTCAGGAATGGATAGTATCTGATTCAGAATTTCACCTGCCGAAAGCTGTCCAAGAAAGCCCATGCGCCCAGTCATGCAAAAGCTGCATTTCATCTTGCAACCTACTTGCGAAGAAACACATAGCGTACCCCGTTCCTCTTCCGGAATGTACACACTTTCAATCAGCTGCCCACCAACAGTTTTGAACAAATATTTCACAGTTCCATCTTTGGAACGCGCCGTATGTACCGGTTCCGTAAACCCCAGATCCGCCCTTTCTGAAAGCAACTGCCTATTCGCCTTTGATATATTCGTCATCTCCTCAAAACTCCGCACCCGCTTCACATAAATCCACTCATGCAACTGCGAAGCCGCATACTTCGGCAACCCCAACTCTAGCAACCAACTCCTCAGCTCCTCCGGCCTCTTCCCCAATATCGCAAACTTCTCATTCATTTCATCCAATTAAAAAACCGAACCAATCCCACAAAGGTAATCGATTCGGTCTTATTTTCTTTTAGCAAAAACCCCACGCTGCGATTTGTTTCAAGAGTATGCCAGATGCAAGGCCATGAGCGGGAAGCAACCGGAGCGTACTTTGGTACGTGAGGATTGCTGAGCGTGAAATAACGCCGCAGATGGCGTGCTATTGGAGCAAATCAATAGAATTTGATGCGGGAGTCTTTGATCTTGGTAGCATTTTTGACCGCATCAAAGGACTGATACATCAACCGATACATATTCATACTGTTCCAACCAGCTTCTTCTTGTCGCAGATTGAATACTTCCTGCGTTTTCTTATTGGAAACGACCTGGAACACATACACACCGTTTTTACCCTTGACCGGAGCAGAAAGTTGATTCAGCGGAGCAGCCGTCACAGCAGCAACGAGCGCAGGTTCTTCACCCAAACCAGTAATTCGGCGGGTAGAGAAGTTCACAAACAGTGCGGAATCCACATTCAGCTTCAAGTCCTGAGCCAAAACAGCCAATGACGTAGCTTTTTTGGATTGGATATTCTTGATGATCTGATCGGCTTTGTTTTCGTCGATGAGCTCACGGAGCAAAATCTGCTGAACAGCTTCCACAGGCTGATAATTGCCATCGTTTACGGCTGTTACACCAACGACTACAAACTGATTGTTCTGATTTTCCAGGATTGGAGAAATTTTGCCGGCTTCGTTGTTGTAAACGAAACGAACAGCCTGACGCATTTGAGGAATTTCAGCGATGGTGTTGTCGGAAGAACGAACGGATTGAACCTCTTTCACTTCGTATCCTGCTTTTTGAGCTTCGGTAAAGAATTGGTCAGCTGTCGTAAATTTGGCAACCAACGTATTCACCTTGTTGTAAACGTTACTGTACGTCTGTGAGCTTGGGGTTACCTTCAATGTAACCAGTGCCAGTTTGGTTTTGGCCACCGGAGCAGTCTTTTCGGTCACTTGAACAATCGTAATGCTGTTTTTGGTTTTCACCTGGAAGTATGCATTTACGGTAGCAGCGAAGCAGGAACGGATAAAGCTGGTACCCAAAGAAAGTGCATCCACTTCACGGAACCAACCCATGTCGGCACCACCGTTGTTGCGGGAGAATTTCTGAGCCAGTTGGTTGAAATCTGCGCCAGCCTTCAGAACAGTCATCAAGCTGTCGGCACGAGTCTGTTCGGTTGTTGCCAAAACGATCTGACGTGCTTTGACGGAGTCAGAAGCAACAGACTTGTCCAGAATTTTTGCCATCACGAAAGCACCTTCGGTATATACGGGAGCCAGATAAGCACCAGCACCGGAGTTGCTGACGAAATCTTTGACAACACCGGTAAACAGTTTGTTGGATACATAACAATCCATGAACTGGTTGTCTGAATATTCGTTTACAAAACCTGCAAAATCGGTGGTTGTAGCAAATTTGGGTTCAATTTCCTTCACTTTGTCTTCTATAGCCTTGTAGTCTTCCTGGCTGGCTTTCACATCAACTGCGATGTATTTGGCACTGCGATAAGGCTTTTGTCTGAAACGTTCGATCTGATTGTTGTACCGTTTCTTCACTTCGTTCTGACTTGCTTTAAACAAAGAATCGGGCAATGCACTGTACGGTTCACAGACATAGACAAAGTCCATATTGTCGGCACGATCCGCGAAAGCAGCTTTGGCATCCAGCGAATTGGCCTGTACAGCCTTGCTAAGCAGGGTGTTGATTTTTTCTTCAAGACGGGTGTATTTGAGGTTGTTTTCCCAGAACAGCCAATAAACCTTGAGATTCTTGATTTGTTCCTGAGCATCGGCAGGATAAGCGGAAAGATCGTCCGTCTGAATGGTCTGCAGGAAGTTCAGCATCATGTTATGGTCGAACTGTCCAGTTTGCGGGTTCTTGAATATAGGCAACTGCTGTATCATCGGATGCACATTGGCACCGTTGATCATACTGAAAATTTCCTTGCCTGTAACCGAAACGCCAAGCTGGGTAGCCTGTTGGTCCAGCAATTGTTCACGAACGATGGATTCGTAAACCGATTCGCGGATCTGTCCGTTAATGGCATCGTCCAAGGTGTTCTGACCAGTCTGAATTTTGTAAACTTGTTCCATTTCCGCGATGCGGGCTTCGTAATCCTTGTAATCCAGCGAATAATCACCGATTTTAGCGATTTTTTGCTGGGATTGTTGGAAGAGGGATTTTCCGGAATTCAGGAAGTCTCCGATGATGAATGCAAACAAAGCCAGACCGATGATAAGGGCCAGCAGGCCGGCTTTATTCCTGATTTTCTGTAAGGTTGCCATATAAGATAGGTATGTTTATTGATGAATTAGCGATTTTGGGTGTTTTTTTTCAGCCTGCGAATATACAAAAAAATGTTTAAACAGTGTGTAATCATGTAAAAAACCGTCACACTATTCGGAGGTTTCGGGATCCACCGGAAAAATGGCCGTCGGCTTTTTTATCCGATAGACAGTCAACTGATCGTTGGACTCGAATCCGTAACCCATCATGACCTGGTCACCTTGTTCAATGCGAATAAACGAGTCGGAATAGATCCTTCTTGAAATCTCGTCCCAATATAGCAGGGAGGTTTCGAACTGATCGCCTTTCAAATTGATAATCTTCACATTCTTGCGAAGCTCCCATAACTTGCGGCGGTAATAGTATTTGGCGGTGTCGCTCGAAACCATCGATTCAGTCCTCAGACTGTCGTTGAACTTTTCGAAATAGACTTTTTTAGGGTAATACCAATAGGGTTCGGCCGCTTTGTCGTAAATTTTCCAGACCTCGGAAATAACGCGGTAACGAATCACGCCTGAATCGGAAATGAGCATGGTCACCGAATCCGTGAACACGCCGGGAACAGTAGTACGATTCTTAAACTTGTGAACGTATTGCGGCTGGTCGGAGTTGCAAGCGATAGGAACCAGCATCAGGGCGGCTAAACACAAGACGCCAACCAGATTCCGAATGCTATGGAAACGACTGTTCACGCTAGAGTTTCATCTTAAAGAACCAAAGTTCGTTGAACGAAACGTCGACGGAAAATTTGTAATAGGTTTCGCTGATGAAGGATGCGTTAGGCGTAAGGAGTCTTCCTGCCTCGAAGCTTAAATTCAGCATGGATTTCTGGCCACGAAGCGGCAAACCGACACCCAAGCTAATTCCGGCACTCTGCAAATGACCAGGTTGTTTCAGGTACATGTCATTGAACTGAAAACCACCGCGGTAACGAATGGCTTGGTAGTAATGCTCGGCGATGGTCGAAGGAAGGTATTCCACACCAAGGGCGAAACGGTTGTTGTCTCTCAGGGAATCCTTCACTCCCATGAAGGTTGATTGGCTGAAACGTTGATTTTGGTAATCCAGCCCAATGGTCAATCTGTTGTCCCAATTATAAGACACGCCGACACCATAGGTCATAGGCAGTGAAAAATTAGAATAGGTGGCGGGACCATCCAGCGTATCGGAAGCAATGTTCACAATATACGTTTCTCCCCTAAACGGCAGAGAGGTTGAAGCGGAGGCTCCCAAGGTCAAAAAACTCTTCTTGGAAAGCGGCAAGTCGTATTGCAAGCCTAGATCCAGACTGGGAACTCTCAAGAACAGATGATTGATGTTTTGTTCATTGTTGATGCCCGACGTTGAATAATTGGTCACGGTGGTATTGCTTAGGAGTCCGAACGTGTATTTCAGGTTGGCTCCGACAGAAAGGCCTTTGGCCAAATAGGCGCCTGTTCCAACAAAAAAGGTGTTCAGCCCTCCAGTTCCCGTGTAGGTGGTCGTGTAATCAAGGTCACCGACAGAGGTGTTCTGAAAAGAAAAAGACCGACTGAAAGTATAGCCCACCTTGGAATAGGGCACCAGACCGAGTGCTACCCCCCATTTGGGTTTCAGAGCAAATTTCATGCCTACATGATCGAAGTATGCATTTGGATTGTATTGATGCACAGCACCTTCCTTGAATGCGGTGAGTTGTCCGGACATCCCAAAATCGAATAGCATGTTCATGGTATCCACGTCGGCAAAGGAGGCAGGGTTCTGCACATTAATCAAGCCACGTTCGTGGATTCCGTAACCGATTCCACCCATGGCGCGGGTCTTGCCCATTGCAGGCGTTTCCAGATTTCCATACCCGTAACGGCTGTATGTGGAATTGGTGTTTTGTGCGAGGAGCGTTTGCAGGGTCAGCAACAGGAAGAGTGCTGCCGGAATTGATTTACGAATGGACATTGTGGCGTAATATTCGGTTAAGGCCTGTGGAGACCAGATTTGCGTCCACAAAGATGCCATTTTTTAATTTTCTGTCAAAATAAATAAGGTCACCGCCTGTTAAAAAAGCGAAAAGACTGGGATACTGCAGCTTTAAGGCATCGATATAACCATTTATCTCAAAAAGAATGCCTTGCATCACACCCGATCGTATGGCAGATTCGGTCGAATTTCCGAGCAGATCGAATTCAGTGGCAGGTTCCACCAAAGGGAGGTTGGAGGTATGGTCGTTCAAGGATTTGAGCCTTGTCCGCAAACCAGGAGCGATGTTTCCCCCGGTGAAGGTGCCGTCTTCGCTGACAAAATCGTAGGTGACAGCCGTGCCCAGATCAATGACGAGCAAAGGTTTTCCGGGTTGGAGCGACCAGGCACCGATAGCGGCGGCCAAGCGGTCGAAACCCAAGGTCTCCGGGGTGGCGTAGCCGTTTCGGATGGGAAGCGGTGTATCGGGTCCGAGCACTACAAAGGTTTTCAATGTCGCTTTAAGTATTTCAACAAGCATTGGATCAACATCTTTCACTTTTGCCAGAATTCCATTATCGGGCTTATATGTTTGAATCAAGCTATTCAGGATTTCTGGAGTCAGCGTTTCAAAAACACTGCTGAAGGCAAGGCTCCCGTTTGGTTCGATGCAGGCGATTTTGCACAGGGTATTTCCCTGATCGATGATGAGGTTCATGGTTGACAGTTTTTTGGATTCGGCGGAAATCGTTTCAGTTCGGTATACAGCTGGTGCACAGGCAGTCCCATGACATTGAAGTACGAACCTTCGATGCGTTCCACCCCGACAAAACCGATCCATTCCTGAACACCATACGCTCCAGCCTTGTCATACGGTTTGTACTGATCGACATAATGTTCGATTTCCGTATTGGTGAGTTCGCAGAAAAAGACTTCGGTTTCAGCCAAAAACGAAACTTGATCGTTGCTGCTGGTTAGGCAGACGCCAGTATAGACAAAGTGGCTTTTCCCAGACAAAGCTTTCAGCATTCGAAGCGCATCTATACGATCGGTGGGTTTTCCAAAAACCTCATCTCCTTGACAAACAATGGTGTCTGCGGTGATAATAAGATCGTCCGGTCCAATTTGCGGACGAAAGGCTTCGGCCTTTTGCATAGCGATATAGATGGCAACATCAGCCCCTTTCAGTTCAACCGGATACGATTCGTCACCATCCTTCAAGAGCCGCACCGAATATTCCAGCCCCAGTCCGCCCAGCAATTCATTGCGTCTGGGGGAGTTTGAAGCCAGTATGAGGTGGTAGCCTTGCAGATTTTCCAGCATGATCGTCGTATTATTTTACCAACCAAAAGCTTCGGAATCCGTCATCCAAAGGCCCTGAGCTTTCAGGATTTGTTCGATCAGATCACGGGCGCAACCTTCTCCGGCATATTTGTGAGAAATGTATTTGGAAATAGCGCGGATTTCAGGTGCTGCATCGGCAGGGCAGGCAGAAAGCCCGACCTGCAGCATCACTTCATAATCCGGTATGTCGTCGCCCATATAAGCCACTTCCTCCGCTTTCAGCCCTGTTTTTTGGAGGAAATCGGCAAATTCCACCTTTTTGTCGTGGGCACCCATGTAAATATATTGGACGCCAAGATTATGAAAGCGGATGCGCACGGCTTCCGTCCTGCCACCCGTGATGATGCCGAGTATCAGCCCTTTCCTGCAGGCCAGGTTCATGGCGTAACCGTCCTTAATGTTGGCGGTACGCATGGGCTCTCCGTTGGGATACAAGGGAATCGTATTGACGGAAAGGACGCCGTCCACATCGAATACGACGGCTTTGATGGTGGTCAGGTTGTGGGGTATGGTGCTCATTGTTTAGAGGATTTTGAACGTTGATGAATGCCGATGCTCAGTTCTTTGTAAAGCGCTTTCCAGGCCGGATGTTTTTCGAGCTGTGCAAGGTGCTTGTCCATGACTTTCCGGTCGAAACGTACGGCAGGGCCTGTCTGGACTTCGGCTGGGGAATGGGTTTGCACTTTGGCTGCCGTTTCCAGAATCAAGGGTTTCAGCACCTCGAAAGGAAGATGCTGTTCGGCCAGCAAATCATTGGAAACCGTATATAGATAATTAACGAAATTGCATGCGAATACGGCCGATAGATGCAGTTTTAGGCGTTGCTCGGAGGTGATTTCATACACTTCAGAACCCAGATCCATAGCGAGTTGTTTTAAAATATACGAGACAATCTTGTCCGACGACTCCACAAAAATAGGAACCGTTCTGAAATCCACTTCCCGCTCCTTGCTGAACGTTTGCAAGGGGTAAAAAACACCGGTTTTCGCAGCAAAAGGCTTGAGTACGTCCAAAGGCAAACTTCCAGCCGTATGTACTAAAATACCATTGCCTACCTGCACCTTTTTAAGGATTTCAGGGAGCGCATCGTCTTTGAGGGCGCAGATGTACAAAGATGCGTTTGAATGCAGCGCTTCAGCATGTTCAACAGCTTCAGCACCCAACAAGTCGGCCAGTGTTTGCGCAGAACCTTCCGTGCGGCTGTACACCTGCACGAAATCGTGTCCTGCTGCTTTCAGGGCGAGACCGAGCCTGGTGGCCAGATTTCCTGCACCGATGAGACTGATGCGCACGGGGTTCGAATTATTCGGTTAGGGTGTATTTGCCCAAATGGACCTTTTCCCATGGAAGATTGTCCAAATCATGGGGTTCCTTGCTCACTTCCTTCATGCCGATGGCGATGATGCTTTCGACACGGAATGTTGAAGGAATATCGAGCAGACGCTTTACAACAACTTCGGCGTCTTCGCCTTCTGCGTTCTGACGGCAACGAATTTGCACCCAGCAGGAACCAAGACCGAGGTCTTCGGCCTCCAGCTGCAAATAGATGGAGGCAATGGACAAATCTTCCACCCAGACATCGCTTTTTTCGGGATCCCCCACGACGACTACGGCCAGAGAGCAGCTTTCGATCAGTTTAGCCCCTGATTTCTTGCTTACCGAAAGGGCTTTCAGCATTTCGCGGTCATCCACCAGGATGAATTGCCAGGGATTGGAACTTTTCGAAGCCGGGGACATCAACGCGGCCTGCATCAATTGTTCTACCAGTTCGGGACCGATTTCAGTCTCCATAAATTTTCGGGTGCTTCGGCGATTACGAAGCAATTCGAGTAAGTTCTCCATAATTAAAAGACAATATAGACCGCAAAGATACGTTTAATTCCTCAGATTTCCGTAGATTTGCGCCTATTGTAACCGTCGTTGGGATGTCCAGAAAAACTGCCGTATTCGTTCTCTTTTTTATTGCTTTCCGTTCCGCGTTCCTTTTGGCACAGGGCACTGTGACGGTTTCCGGCTTCGTTTTCGACAACCAAAACAGGGGGCTGGAACTGGTCAGTGTTTCCGAGTTGAATGGCAAGCGCGGGGCTTACACCGATGCGAACGGATTCTACACCATTGAACTTCCTGCGCAGGATACGGTCATTCTGAGGTATTCCTGCCTCTCCTACCAGCCTGCCACCCGCATTATTCCTGCTGCCATGCACACGTTGCGTGTCAATGTGACGATGGGCACTTCCTCACATACGCTGAACGAAGTGACCATTAAAGGCCAGCAACGCCGCACGAATACCCTCGAAACACTGGACGCCACCAAAATCCGCCTGCTGCCGGATGCCACCGGGGGCAGCATCGAAGCTTTACTGGTGACTTTTGCAGGGGTTAGCTCCAACAACGAACTCAGTTCGCAATATTCGGTCCGTGGGGGCAATTTCGATGAAAACCTGGTGTATGTGAACGGAACGGAAGTGTACAGACCACTGCTTATCCGGGCAGGTCAACAGGAAGGTTTGAGCTTCGTAAACCCTGAAATGGTGCAGGAAGTGAAGTTTTCTGCTGGCGGATTCGACGCTTGTTATGGGGACAAGATGTCTTCGGTGCTTGACATTCAATACAAGAAACCGTCGCATTTCGAAGCGGTTGCCAACTTGAGTTTATTGGGTGCCAATCTGTTTGTTGGTCAGTCTTCCAAAGACGGACGTTTTACCCAGATTCATGGGCTTCGTTATAAAACGAACGCTTATCTGTTGGGGACGCTCGACACCAAAGCTGAATACAATCCGACCTTTCTGGATTATCAGACCTACCTGACGTATAAGCTGACACCGACATTGGAGATAAGCTTTTTGGGAAACTTCTCTCAGAACAGTTACGAATTCATCCCGGTAACGTCGGAAGACCAATTCGGCACCTACAACAACAAACTGACTATGCAGGTTTGGTTCGACGGGAAGGAAAAGGACTTGTTTCGAACTTCCTTCGGTGCCTTCAACCTGACAAAAACATTGCCTGGCAACGTCAAATTAGGGCTGCAGACATCAGCCTTCAACACGGCGGAAGACGAGAACTACGACATCACCGGTCAATATTTGCTCAGCTCGACACCCATCAAGAACAACAAGGCGGATACGGCCAACACCAGCCTGCTGGGTGTGGGCACCTATCACGAACATGCCCGCAATCACCTCAATGCCACGGTTTTCAATGTAGCGCACAACGGCAGTTGGAACAAGGATTCCCACGAAATACAATGGGGATTGAGCTATCAGCGGGAACGCATCAATGACAAACTTCGCGAATGGGAAATGCGGGATTCGGCCGGTTATTCGCTACCCTATTCTAATTCGAATATCCGGATGGTTTATTCGATGAAATCCGGCGCGAATATGGAAAGCAATCGCTTGCAGGGTTTTCTGCAGGATAGCTGGCATGTCAGGAAGGATGCCGGTCTATTCGTACTAACCGGCGGATTGCGTGCCAATTATTGGGATTTCAACCACGAACTATTAGTCAGTCCAAGAGCTTCCATTGCCTTCATTCCGGCCTGGGAACACGATTTCACCTTCCGACTGGCCTCTGGAATCTATTATCAGGCACCCTTTTATAAGGAATTACGGGATACGACGACTGAAAACGGTGTCACCCGTGTGGTGCTGAACTCGCACATCAAAGCTCAGAAAACCATTCAGGTGGTTGGGGGTATGGATTATCATTTCATCGCGTTGGAACGTCCCTTCAAGCTGACCACCGAACTGTATTACAAGGACATGAGCAATCTGATTCCATACGTGGTGGACAATGTACGTATCCGTTATTATGGAAGGAACATGGCCAAAGGTTACACTGCAGGATTCGATGCCAAATTGTTCGGGGAATTCGTACCGGGAACCGATTCCTGGATAAGCTTCTCCCTCATGCAAAGCAAAGAATCCATGGACGGCTTCACCGTATCCAGACCCAACGAACAACGGTACAACGTTTCCCTGTTTTTTCAAGACTACTTTCCCAACAATCCGAAATTTTCCATGAGCATGAAATTGATCTGGGCGGACGGCCTGCCCTACGGAGCACCGGATCTGGGGAGAAAAGCTGCCACACTCCGAATGCCTCCGTACCGTCGGGTGGATATCGGACTTTCCCGATTGCTGGTGGGCGGCGAAGATAAAATCATGAATTCGAAACCTTTGCGCAGCATTAAGAACCTCTGGTTGGGTGTGGATTGTTTCAACCTGTTCGACATCAAAAACGTGAACTCCTATTATTGGGTTAGCGACATCAGCAACCAGCAGTACGCAGTGCCCAACCATCTAACGGGCAGGCTACTGAACGTACGTATTTCGGCTGAATTCTAAACCATGGACACCTTCGACTTTGCCTTCAGTTTTCACGACCTGGCCATCACGGTAGCCGATATGAAGTCGATTTCTCCCGAAGAAACACAAGGTCTCGATGATTTTTTGGACGTTTTTGAGGAAATTTTGCAAGAAGGTCCCTCCATCATACAGGCCAAAGGTGGATTTGTCGTTCTTGATCAGTTCGAATGCCTGGATTCTGAAATCCGAATAGGAGAAACAACTTTCCAAACTGGCTCCATCATAGCCAAACAGTTCCGCCAAGCCTCCAAAATCGTGGTATTTGCATGCACTGCCGGCCCCGGCGTCCGTGAAAAATACGATCAATTCGCTGCTGAAGGGGACTACCTCAAGGCCTTTTTCGTCGATACGCTGGGAACGGTGGCCGTTGAGAAAGCAGTGGATATTATTCACCAATACATCCGGCACCATTTCGAACACGAAGGATTGCACGGCACCAACCGATACAGTCCGGGCTACTGCGGTTGGTCTGTGAAAGAACAGCACGAGCTTTGGAAGTTCTTGCCAGCAGCTTATTGTGGCATTACACTGACCGATTCCGCACTCATGCTTCCCATCAAATCCGTCAGCGGCATCATAGGACTAGGCCCTAATGCACGTAAAAACCCCTACTCCTGCTCCATCTGCGAACTGGAAAATTGCATCTACAGAAGGAAGAAACGAAATTGAATTGAAGCTCCTCGCTACAAGCAGCGAGGAATCTCCGATTCCGGCAAGGAAATTAGTTAATGCGCTAACCCCGCCGCAAGCAGCGGGGTTGCGCTCCCGGAATTCCGGTTTCCGTAGTTCCGCAGCTTGCGGTGAGACACTTCGATTTTTGTAACAGGCATTACAACTATATTTCATTCATACTACAATTTATTGGTTGACGACCCTGTTATTCAAAATTGTTTTTGTAATTTTACATGCCTTTTAGGAAAGGGTAAATGTCTCGTTTTTTATACTAACGAATTATCAATCAAATACATATACAATGAAAAACTCCTTTTTCAGCAAGTTCACTCCCCACGAACCCAAATTCTTTCCCATCCTGAAAGAAATGTCTGATGTATTGCTTGTGGCTTCGGATCTGATGATCGAATGCCTTCAGAAATTCAATCATGAAACGGCAACCGAATATTATTTCAAAATTAAGGAACAGGAGCGCAAGGGAGACGAACTGTCCAACCGTATATTTGACGAACTGAACGCGACGTTCATCACCCCATTCGATCGGGAAGACATTCACACGTTGTCAAACAGACTGGATGATGTCACGGATTTCATCTGTGGCTGTGCCAAAAAAATCATGTTGTACGATCCCAAGGAAATGCCCGGAAGTGCAGAAACCATGGCTGGATTCATCAAGGACAGCGCCATTTGCATCGGCAAGGCGGTGGATGAGCTGGGTGTTCTGAAAAAAGATTCGAATCGCATAACGGTGTATTGCAGAGAGTTGCATGACATCGAAAACAAGGCAGACGATGTGTACGACCACTTCATCAACGATGTTTTCAAAAGTGATCGTGAAACCATAGAAGTGGTGAAACTGAAGGAAATCATGAGTGAACTGGAGAAAGCTACCGATGCTGCTGAATATGTAGGCAAAATTATCAAGACCATCATCGTCAAGTACGCCTAAAACAGTTCCGGAAGATGACTTTATTGATTACCATTATTGCTCTGGCGCTGTTTTTCGACTACATCAATGGTTTCCACGATGCCGCCAATTCGATTGCCACGATAGTATCCACAAAAGTCCTGACACCGTTCAGAGCGGTGCTTTGGGCAGCAAGTTTCAACTTGCTTGCCTTTTTTATCGCCAAATACGTCATCGGTGAATTCGGGATTGCCAATACGGTTTCCAAAACAGTTCTCCCTGAGTTTGTTACACTACCGGTGATCTTCTCCGGACTTATTGCAGCCATTATGTGGAATCTGACCACCTGGTGGTTGGGCATTCCATCCTCCTCTTCGCATACGCTGATTGGCGGATTCGCCGGAGCAGCCATCATGAGTGCCGGAACATTCGGAGCCGTACATGGCGGAAAAATCGGTATCATCGCTGCGTTCATCCTGTTGGCTCCACTTATCGGTATGATCATTTCCACCTTGCTGACCATCATGATCATGCATATCGCCAAAAAGGCGAATCCTCATCATGCCGAGAAGTGGTTTCGTAAACTACAGCTGGTATCCTCTGGGATGTTCGCCATCGGATTCGGGCTCAATGACTCGCAGAAAGTAATGGGTATCATCGGTGCCGCCCTGATTGCCGCTCATGCACAAGGCCTGCCTTTTGGTATCGAAAGATTCGACCAAATCCACGATTGGGTGCCTCTTTCTTGTTTTGCAGCCATTGCGCTTGGTACGATGACCGGCGGCTGGAAAATCGTGAAAACCATGGGTTCAAAAATTACCAAAGTGACGCCGCTGGAAGGCGTTGCTGCTGAAACCGCTGGTGCCATCACGCTGTATCTCACTGATTTCCTGAAAATCCCCGTCAGCACAACCCACACCATCACCGGTGCCATTATCGGTGTAGGCGCCGTCAAGCGTTTGTCAGCCGTTCGTTGGGGTGTCACCCGCAAACTGATGGTTGCCTGGATACTCACCATTCCGGTGAGCGCAGGTCTGGCAGCTGCGATTTATTATTTCATCGGAAGTACGATGTAATTGGCAATTATTTAAAGGGCTCTGGAAGATGTTTTAAAAGAGCTTCAAGGTCAAGGCGCTGATTATGAGACACCCCGGAGCGTACTTAAGGTACGTGAGGAGTGGCGAATGAGCAGCAACGCAGAGATTGAAGCTCTTTTGAGACATCTTTTACGCCACCAGTGTATTTAGAATCTCCACCAACCCCTGCGGATCGGCACTGTAGTAATCCGCTCCGATTTGTTCACGAAACTTTTCGCTGACAGGCGCTCCTCCAATAAAGGTGATTGCCTTTGGAAAAGCTTCTTTTAATGCCTTGTTCGTCCTTTCCATGGCTCCCATGGTGGTCGTCAGCAGAGCAGACAAGCCAACAAATGCATCCGGATGCTGATTCAGCGCTTCGATGAATGTGGAGGTTTTTACATCCACGCCCAGGTCGATGACTTCGAAACCACAACCTTCCACCATCATGCCCACCAGGTTTTTGCCGATGTCGTGCAAGTCACCTTCGACCGTGCCCAGAATGAACACGCCTTTGCGTTGCACCGCACCCGATATGAAGTAAGGTTTCAGATGGTTCATGGCCGTGCTCATAGCCTTGGCCGACATCAGCACCTGAGGCACAAAAACTTTGTTTTCACGGAATTTGACACCGATTTTCCCCATTCCTATAATCAGGGACTGGTTCAGGATTTCTTGAGGTGAAACCCCCATATCCAAGGCTTTGCGCGTGAGTTCATCGGCTCCCTCCTGCCCTTTCATGGTAGGCGGATAGGGTGAAGCTAGGTTTATTTTTCCGAATTCGATGCATTCGGCAATCTGTTGAAGGATTTCTTCCATATTCGTTTTTTTAAAATTTTTCTCCAAACTGGGTTTGTTGTTTTTCCACTTCTTCCAGGGCTTTGCGTTTATCTTCTTCGGTCAAACCGGGTGTAAAGCTGCGGAAAAGGTTTCCCGAAGATACGGCTTTCATTGGTTTTTCAGAATAGATCAGTGGAAAATCAGGTTTGATGCTTTCAAAAGAAATTTCGGCTGAAGTCGGGGCATGTTCCCCTTCAAAAAGCACATGAGCCTTTACAGTGATTTTGCCTTCAGTGACGGTGGAACGGATCAATACGGGGGCCGAACCGAATTCCACGGCCCGTGGATTGGCGCCGATGGCTGCATCACCAATGATCTCGCCCTCGCCTTGGACGGAAAAAACGAGCATGTCTTTGGCCAAACGGCGTACATTTCCTTCGTCATCGGTCACTTCGCAGACTACAACGGCAAAATCGGAACCGTCTGCCCGCAGGGATTGACCTTGGTGATCCAGTGTGAGGCGCAGTTTGGTGGACCGCCTGGAAGGCATTTTTTTTATGGTAATAACCACCTTGCCGTCCAGAATGCCCTCGAAAACCATGTTGGCCTTTTTCCAGTTCTTCTGGGTATAGGTGATTTGGCGCATCGCGTAATAATCGAATACATTAGAGAAAATCACTGCCTGACTAGGTATGCCAGGTCGGATGTGCTGCACCTTTTGGAGGAACGTGTCCGTTTCGTAACGAACTAGTCTGACCGAGTCGCAATTGGTATAAACGGTGACATCCGGAGCGGAAAAAGGGGTCATTTCATGAGCCACGAAGAGCATCGGGCCGGATTCAGCCAATGGATGTTTCAAGCGCGGATCAGCCTGCGCACGGAACATGTAGTAGGAATACTTGGGCTGACGGAATGCGTCCAGCAGTCCACCCCAATAGGGATCGGGATGATAACCGCGCTGGTGGTCGAAGGGATGCCAGAGGGCACCGCCAATGAACTGGCGGGGTGTGGCGCACATTTCGTTGTAGATCCTAGCCAGATGCTTGGCTTGAACCGTGAGGGGTGCTTCTCCCCAGCTGCGGGAGGCCCGATTGGGGTTGTTGTGGGCATACCAGTCGTCCACGTATTCGCCCCATTCGCGGCAGAATACGGGCTGATCGTATTTAGTGATGTCGGCCGGAAAGCCGTAAAGCAGGTCATAATTGCCTTTGATGCCTGCTGAATTACCGTCTCCAGCCGAATAGGTTCCTTTATAGGGGAATTCTTCCTTTGTGATGGCCAGTGTTTTGGCTGAAAACGCCAGCGGATAGCCTGTTTCGTTCAAAATGGGTTCCCAGGAAAACAGACAAGCGTGGTTGCGGTCACGACGGATGATGTTGCGCAAATCCTGGTAACAGAGTTCTGACCATTGGGGGTCTTTGTTGAAATACTGCCAGCCTGGGATGGCTACGATTACGAACAGGCCCAGTTCATCGCAGGCGTCCATAAACGATGGGTCCTGCGGATAATGGGCGGTGCGGATAACTCGGCAGCCGGCGTCGCGGAGCAGTTTGGCATCCCGCCAATGCTGGGAGTTGGGTACCGCATTGCCCACGTAGGCGAAGTCCTGGTGGCGGTTTCCGCCGATGAGCTTGTCGTAGGGTTTTCCGTTCAGGTAAAGGCCGTCCAGCCAGCGGAATTCCACGTTGCGGATGCCGATGCGGGTGGTGCCACCGTCCAATGCGTTTTTGCCACTCAGAATGCGGGTTTCGACCGTGTACAGAGAAGGCGTTTCAGGCGACCACAGACTGGGATTTTTAACGGTAAAAGAATGTTTGACCAAACTGTTTTTACCTGCTGGGATAGAGACCGTGCTTGAAAGGATTTTTACGATGCTTCCGGAAGGATCACGCAATACATTCTGAACCTGTATTTTAGCTGATGCACCGTCATTTTGCACATCCGTCTGAATAAAGACTTCAGCCGAAGCAGCAGTTACATTTTCCGTATGTGCGAAGACGCCACCTGCAGCCACCCTATCCGCTTCGTTGGGGTCGGAAATATGCAGTTTGTCGGTGGTGATCAGCCAAGCATCCCTGTAAATGCCACCGTGGTAGCAAAAATCAAGTTTGTTCTGGGGTTTGCCTGGAGGATACGATTTGTCGTCGCTGTTGTCTACTTTCAGCGCAAGAAGGCAGTCTTCGCCGGGTTTTGCATCGAGTTTGGAAAGATCCAAACTGAAAGGCAGGTAGCCGCCCAGGTGTTCCAACACGAATTTTCCGTTGAAATAGACTTGGGTGCGTCCCATGGCGGCTTCGAAGTAAACGACAACGCGTTTTCCGCTGGTCGCTGCATACAGTCTGAAATGCTTGCGATACCACACTGGCCCCTGGTAATTGCGGCAACCGCTGGCTTCGGCAGGCATCAGTTCCACCGTATGCGGCAAGCTCACCACATCCCAGGTGGCATCCTTGAAGGCTAGGGTTTCCGCTCCGGGGGCATCTGCCCTCAGAAAACGCCAGCCCACATTGAAATTGCTTACTTGACGGCCACTTCCAGGCAAGTCGTAGAAGCCTGCAACGGAAAAATGACGCGCGGTTTGGGCGAACAAGCCGGAGGAAATCAAAAGTAGAAACAACATCCAATGTTTGCGCATCACAGGGATATTTTAGTTTGAGACGAACCGATTGCGTTATTGGCTAAACGAAGCAGGTAAATACCATGCGGTATACCATCCAGATTTTCGGAAAAGACTTTTTTACCGCACAAAACACTTCTTCCGGTCAGATCGAACAGCGAAAAGTCGGTGGCATTCTCAAAATTTAGCTGACCGTTTCCAACCCAGACCAGATGATTATTTGTAGACTTTGGAGCAGTGACAGAAACAGAGACAGTGCCATTGGCTAAATCGTTCAGCGAACCGTAGGTGACCGTTTCCGTCGAACCATCTGGTAAACTCAGGTTTCCGTGTGCTCCTACGGTACAAACACTATAAACCGGCGTTTTGCTGCGAATGGTCGAATCGATGAAACTACCGTTATTGGTGAAACCGAGTGCCTTTCCGTCTGCGTAGACTACATAACCTTTGGCACCGTTGACGACAGACCATTGGAGGTTCTGACCGTTCTTTATAACCGTTGCGACTGGTGTGGGTGGGACCACCAGAGAAATGGGGTCGTAGAGAGTGGATGATCCTAGTGAAGCATAAACGGCGGTCATTTTCAGAAAATCATTTACATCAGTCGCATTCAGTTGCATACTCCAGGAAACCCGCTTGGATACATCGAACAATGCTGTCCCAGCGGCATTCATACTTTGGAATTCCGCCAGGGAAACCGTTGTTATATCGGCATTCCAGGCATACCAACCCAATGGGTTGATGTGGTTTCCCAATCGGCAATTCAGGTAGACAGAACCGCTGGTATTCTGCCAGGGACGTCCAAGGAAGACAGAACCAGCGCTCAAAAGCCCATCATTGATCAAATCGCAATCCTTGAAAATAAAACCATAATACAGTGTTTTAGCGGTAGAAAGCGTTGCTTTATAGGTCACATCTTCGGGAGCAGTGATGTAGGATCCTCCACTCACACTTTTAATTTTGCATTGCAAGTAATAATTGGGACCGCCTCCGCAGATGAAGTCCGTTCGACCTTCAATCTGCGTTTTGTAATAAAAGCCGCGGCGCCCTTTCTTGGGATAATGGGTATCCTGAAAACCAGCCAACCGGCAATTCTTAAAAGTCTGGCGGTCACCTACATTGTAGATGGCAACAGCTTGTCCTGCCGTGGATGGATTCTGGACTGTGATGTTTTCCATATAGAAATCGGTCGCATTCAGGGTCAAAGTAGCCGATTGAGGCGTTCCACCCACCAATGCGTTGTAATCATTCCAAGTGATGACAACACTGTCCCTGTTTTCACCGATCAAACTGATCACTTTACTGACGGATGCCGTCATTGTTCCAAGTTTTACCTTTTCACTATACACCCCTTTCTTAACGAAAATGGTTGTTCTGGTCGTTCCCGTCGGAACCGCATTAAAGGCTTCCTGAATAGTTGAAAAATTTCCAGAACCATCCTTGGCTACGACGATATCATACACTTGGGCTGTCGAAAACAACGCCGACATCATAGACAAGATCAATAGGAACACTTTCTTCATAAACCAAAACTATTAACGGTACAAGGGTAACCATACTGACATTTCAGAGCGTCCACGGTTTCCCCAAGCATAGTACGGGACGAAACGGACCGTGACGGACCCTGTTTGGGAAGTGACTTCCCGATAAAGTTCGTGCGACCAATCGGCTCTTTTCTGAACCAAGACAGTACCTTCCAACTGCAAAACAGGGCTTCCGGCCAGGGCAGGAATACTCCCGTCAGCGTTAAGCACGGGTTTGAGTACAGCCTTCAGCGGCAACAAAATATCTTGCAAGCGAACATTCGCAGGCAAATCGGTCGATTCCAGGCAATAGACAATGGGACCGCGCATCACGGCAACTTGATTTCGTGTTTCTTCCACCAGCGGATTGGACTCGATCAGACGAACCGGCATTTCCAATTGCAATTCGATGATCTCCCCATTTTTCCACTTCCGTTTCACGGACACATAACTGGATGATTGACAGAGGATATCCTGCTGAATGCCGTCGACCCAAATACCGGCATCGGTACACCATCCGGGGATGCGCATGCTTATCTGACAGGCGGTTTTGGGTGCCTGAACGATTTCCAGACGAATTTTGCCGTCACAGAGATAGGCGCTTGTTTGTTTCAACTGAATGGGGCTTCCGTCCATGAGCGTAGTATTCAGCACATTGTCACCATATAAATTCACCAGGACACCGGTTGAATTCAAACAATAGGCGTATTGTTGCGTTTCAGCGATGGTGCGGACGGTATTCGGCGGGCAGCAGAAACAGCTGATGTACGATTCGCGTTTTTTGTAATCGCCTTCCGTCCAGCGGAGTTTGTAAGGAAAACTGTCGGAAACGGCCAGCGGATTGGTGTAAAAATACTTCTTGCCGTCCAAACTGATACCGGAAAGAACACTGTTGTACAGCGACTTCTCCAGGATGTCCACGTATTTGGCTTCACCGGAAAGTTCGAACATGCGCCAGTTCCAGAGCATGTTTCCGATGTTGGCACAGGTTTCGTTGTGGGCGGTGTGGTTGGGCAGTTGGAAGGAACGGCCGTAAGCCTGGTGAACTTTCTGAATGGAATCGGGCGTGTAATTGGTGCCATCGGGGGAGGTGCCGTCGTACAGGGCGCCACAAGCACCAGTGATGTACATTTTGGTGTGCACCACATCGTCCCAAATAGAATTCAGACTCGACATCAGGCTGTCACCACCGGATTCCAGATAAACATCTGCCACTCCGGCATACAAATAATTCGAGCGTACGGCGTGGCCCATGGCCTTTTTCTGCTGTTGAAAGGGAATGCGGTCTTGGTTGTCGTCGGTGCCATTCTTCACATACTTGCGGATTTCAATAAAGCCTTGGGCCAATTCCAGGTATCTGGGATCCCGCGTGGTGCGGTACATTTCGACGACACCCATGTAATGTGAGGGGCAGATGGCGTTCTGAGCCAGTTCCACCGGATTGGTCTTGTAATAACGATAGAGGTAATCGGTGGCCTTGATGGCAGCGTTCAGCAGGGTTTTGTCGCCCGTGGCTCGGTAATGGATGCAGGCTGCCGTCATCAGGTGGCCGAAATTGTAGGTTTCGAAATGGAGGCGTTCCGCAAATTCAGAAGGTTTGTTTCCGGTGTTCTTATCCTTTATCAGGGTTTTGGTATGCAGGTAACCATCGGCGCGTTGGCAGGCAACAACGGTGGTTACAAACTTGTCCATCAGCGTCTTGAGCGCAGGGTCTTTGGTGATGGCATAGACCGAACAACAACCTTCGAACCATTTGTACATGTCGCCGTCGTAAAAGGGCGGATCCTTGTGCTCCCCTTCCTGAAGGCCGGCGGCAATTTCAAAATTGCGGAAAGCGTGGCTCAGGTTCGGATCGTTGAAGATATCCCACATGTGAAGCAGCATGGTGTCCTTGCAAACGTCAAAGCGTTCGCCCCAGAAGCCTTGCTGACCCCAAACCGTGGCATCGATGTCCACAGAACGGATTTTTGCGTATGGACTCAGCAAGGTATTGGTAATGCCGCGTTCATGAACGGCAGGTAAAGTCGTTTTACTTTTGGTTGCTGCTTGTAAAGGGCTGACGACCAAAAGGATTAAAAAAAGAAGGTTGTATTTGTTCATAATTTACCAGTTATCGGTTCTGAAGGAGGAAACAGGAAAGCCGTTGGCACCAAATAGAGTTCCAACCACATAATCTTTGAAAGCATAACGAACGGCGACAGGAAGCAAGACTGTATTCGCGGAAACCACGACCTTACCACCGGAAATTTTAGCCTGTGCAGGGTGAAAAACACGATCCTCACTGGCGATTTCAAATGAAGCCAATGCCTTGCCAAAGGTACTCAAACCAAGCGGAGCATCGTCGAAACTCAGGATTGCTTCTGAACCCTTGGCTTCCAGCGATTTGTACTTCGGGCTGGCAAATCCGATGCCTTTCATGCCGTAGGTTTTTGCCAATGCCATCAGGGCCAACCGTTGTCCGGGCAGGTATTTGCTTCTTGGATGGATGGTCAGAGAATCCCCGCTGTCCAGCAGCACAACCATGCCTGAATTTGGAATCACAAACTCGACTTTTCGCTGAACATCGCGCAGATAGGCGGAATTCACATAGCCTGAATCCTTTAGCCCTAGATAATCGAACGGGGCGATCTGGACGTAATAAAACGGGAATGCTCCCTGATCCCAGAGTTGCCTCCAATCTTGAACCATTTTCGGAAATACTTTTTCGTAGCGTTCAGGCTTCGTATAATTGCTTTCACCCTGGTACCAGATAATGCCTCGGATGCCATAACCCAGCAAGGGATGCAGCATGCCATTGTACAAAGTAGTCGGTGTTCTGGAGGCATTCGGGATTTTTTCACCAGGTTTGATGATCTTGTAATCACCGAATTCCGCCAACGCTTCCGGTCGCATCCAGGCTTCTGCCGTGGAACCGCCGTAATTGCAGGAAATGACACCGATGGTTGCTTTGACGTGTTGGCTCAGGGTTTTGGCAAAAAACCAACCGGTGGCGCTCAGTTCAGCCAGATTGTCGGAAGCGGCTGGTTTCCAGGTGTAGGGTTTGATGGTGTCGAGCGGTACGGTGGTGGAAGCGCGGGAGACCTTGAACCAACGGACGTTGTGCCCTTCGGCGTTCAGGATTTCGTCGTTGCTGCCTTCCACAGGCTGGTCGCGGAAACCTTGCATCGGCATCTCCATATTTGATTGTCCTGCCAAAATCCAGACTTCACCGATCATGACGTCTTTGATGGTGAGCGAAAGCTTGTTTTCCTTGATGACGATGCGATACGGTCCGCCTGCCTTGGGTGTTGGCACCTTGATTTTCCAATCACCCTGATTGTCTGCGGTGGTTTTGTAGGTTGACAAATTCCAGAATGTGAAGACTTGAATACTTGCTCCAGGCGTGGCTTTTCCCCAGATGGGAACTTGCATTTCCTGCTGCAGCACCATGCCGTCGCTGAAGAAAAACGGCAGTTTGAGTTCGGAAAAACTGTACATGTTTACTAAGAACAGAGTCAGTCCAAGTATAATCTTTCTCATTTTTTAGTTTTCTTTTTTGTTGAAATTATTATTGGTTCAGGAATTCCTGTCACGGTTAGTTTCAAGGGGCCAAGCAATCCTGCTTCCAGCAAATCACGGGTTTTTTTGCGGTATTTGCCGTCCGTCCAGGTCAGGCGTTGCGTTTCTGGCAACAGGGCATCGCCTTCCAATCGGTTGGCCCAGGTGTTGGTGACGCGGATTTCAAGCGTATTCAAACCTTGCTGAAGGGCATTGGTAACAGCCACTGTAAAAGGTGGTGTCCAGGCTGTACCGCAAGGGATGCCATTTATTTGGATTTCTGCCAGGTCAGCGACTTTTCCCAAATGTAACTGGTAGGTGTTTGTTTTTTCAAGCGGTGCTGAAAGCGTAAATTGACCTTTGTAAACAGCTGTTCCTGAGTAATATCGAATGTCAGGTGTTGCTTGAAGGCTCCAGCTGGTAAGCGCTGGGAAAACTACTGGCTGAACCGGACCTCCAAATGCAGTATCGAATTGCACCGACCAGGGCGCCTGCAAACCGGGACAATCCAATTCCCTGACTGGGAGTTCAGGACGGTTCACAAGGGAGTCGGTTATTGGTCTTTCAAAAACGATGAACAAGGCTTGATGGGGAGCCATTTTCAAGGAGAGCATAGTTCGTTGACCTTCCGTTTTCCATTGGAGCAGTTCGGAAATACTACCGTCCAAGGGATCATATCGTTCGGGAATACAGCCACTCACGCGGAAAGACAGGTCGAGGTTTCGCTCGCTGTTGCGTTGATTGGAAATAAAATAAATATCCAGATTTTTCGCTGCACGGTGGTTATCGGCGACGTTGCTATATGCTTCTGCACCGTTTTCATGGATTTCAAGATCTCTTGGAATACCCAGCGAACGGAAATCGTCCTCATTCCAAGGAATCAAGGCTTTTGCATTCAAGTCTTTGGATATGTACGAAGGCATTAAAACAGGAATTTTTGCTTCTGAAAAATGGCTCAAAACCTTTCGAAGGCGTGTTTCCAAATCCGTGTATGGTGTCAGGCTGTCAGGGGCCATCGGATGCGCCAAAGGCAGCACCATCATGCCGTAGGTAGCGCCGCCAGGCAAAGTGATGCGCCCGTTTTCCACCTTAGCCAAACGGAACAAGACATCCGGATTGAAGGTATCGTAGGAATAACCGCGCAAAGAGTTTACCCAATCTTCAGGGAGTGCCAGATTGGCCGTATGACTCACGCCAACCGGACTTTCCGTCATAGGAACACCAGCATTTTGAAGGCGGATCCGTTCGCTTTCCACCCGTTCCGCTCCAAAAATACCAGGCAATGAGGGAACCAACCGATCGGGAAGCATGGCTCTGGAAGGCAGTTCGAACCCGCCAAACACAGCGATATCGGTGACCGGATGGCCCATCTGCAGCAAGCGTTGGCAACGCTGAATGTAATCCATCCAGGATTTCGCGGGTTTCCACCAAGTCTGATCCCGCTGAAAATACAAACCAATGCCATCCAGCGTCATGCCGGGTTTGCGGTCTATAAAAGGATTGTGAACGAACACGTGGAATACCATCTTGTTGAGACCGTTGGCAAATTGCAGATCCAACAGGCTTTTCAGGTTGGAAGGTGCTTCGTCCCAAGTGTTTCTGAGTTGGGTGAAACCTTCGGCCAGCACCAGATTCTTACCATAAATATGAGCGCCCGTGATGGCGTCCAGCATGTCGTTGGGTTTGTCGTGCGTCGGGCTCTTCAGCCAGAATTCGCCCATAGGGTAATCGACCACATCGAATTGAGACATTCCGTCACTTATCATCGTTGGCGCCACACTTTCGGCACTGACCTGACAGCCCATGGCATGAGCATTCTTAACAAACGTACCGAAGAAAACGTCATGAATGAGTTCAGCCTGCGTCTGACGGACATCGCGAAGGATCTGCTCGGATTTCTCGGCTGAAACCATTGGAACGCCGGCCATGACGGGCAACCAGGGTATCAGGTCGTAGCCTCGTCGTTTGGCAAATTCCTGTGGAAATTTCTGAGACCAGTTCTGGCTCCCGCATTCCCAACTGTCGATATGCAGAAGGCTCAACACCTTGCCAACGTTTTCCGGACCCACTTCGCTGCATATTTTACCGAACCAATGATCAAATTGATTTTGCACGGCTTCCACACTGAACTTGTCGCATTCCAGCCCCATCCCTGCCCCGCCCGTAGCGTTGGTCATACCGTTTGGAGTGTGACCAATCCGAAGAATGGTCCAGCGACCCTTGGGTGCCTTCCATTCCAAAATCCCTTTTGCATTTACATAGCGAGTGATGTCGATGCAACCGTTTTCGGGAACACATTCGACCTGTTGATTATTGGTAGCCGAGCTTACTCTCCAGACGCTGCCGTTCTTGCCCTCAAACTGATCAATCTTGGCTTCAGCCGAAGGGTAAATTCCGTTGAGTTTCAAAACGGGCTTCCATTTGGCATTGTCCATGTCTTCGGCACCGGGAGCCGACCCTTCTTTGGTCCAGCTGAACCGCAAGTATTTCGCTTTGGTCGGTGGAATGGCATGCGTGACGTTGGCCGCCGTATTCTGCCAGCCATGACGCGGGGCTTCAAGCTTTGCTACAAAATGAAAATGGATGCCGTCCTGGCTGGCTTCCACCAGAAAACGATGGCACTGGTAAACCGTTCCGTTGACTTTGGTTACGATGGAACGGCAAACAAAGGGTTTAGCGTATTCGTAGAGTATGCTGATCGGATTTTCAGAGCGGAACGTGCCGGTTTTATAGATATCCGCTAAATAACTCAGGTCTGAGGTGTCACCAGGTGCAGAAATTCGAATCGGTTTTAATGTTTCCGAAGGTGCTTTATAGGCGAATATGGCGATTTCTTTATATAAACTCACATCGGTAAACGGTATCACTGCATTGTCTTTCGACTCTTTACCACCAATATTAACCTCAAAACTACTCGCCGTTGCTTGATGCATTGATTCCGGTTCTGGCAAGCTGCATTTCAACTTTCGGCCTCCATTTTTAACGATGGAACTCCACACCACTTTCTGCATTGATTGTTCGGGTGTTATCCACGGACCACCTGCCAGTGCGAACCCGTCCGAGATGTGCATTGCCAGCTGCAGGTTGCGTTTCCCGGCTTCCTCCATCGCAAATTTCACCAATTGAAACCATTCGGGGGAAAGCGTTTCCACAGCGGGTTCGTATTTGGACGGATTTTCTGTGGGGCGGATGGAAAAAATGAACGCTCCTCCGAGTCCTGACTCCTGCATGGCTTGCAAGTCGGCTGTAATGCCGGCTTTGGACACACAACCGTGCATCCAATACCAATAACACCAAGGTTTGGCTTGAGGTGTTTCGGTTAGGAAGGCTTCACGGGCGGTGGTTCCAGCCTGCACTAGACTTGAAAAAAGTATTAAAACAAATATAAAGAGTCGTTTCATTTTAAAAGTTTAGCCATATTCTGCCTTTTTGAGGCCCGTTCACCCACTTGGCCTGCGCGGAAGGTCCGTTCAGGTCGGTGGAATTCACTTTGTTTCGGACAGCCGGAATCACCTTCAGCACGGCGATGCCGCTTTGGGGAATCGTATAAAGCAATGCATCCCGTCCATCTCTTGGTGTATAAACGCCGAGGTAACTTTCGGGCGTGCCGTTTTTGAGACCGAAATGCCCTTCGGTTGTCGTGAAATCCACCCAGTTCCAATTGCTGAAATAACCTTTGAACTCGGGATAGGTAAAGCTTTCAGCCGGAATTGGGTCGTTGTAGTCGGTTTTCCAGACACCCAGCGTCGGACCCTGGAGGCGATTCTGCCAGACGCGGTAAGGACCGTTGCCCAGCCAGCGTTTGGAAAGCATTTGGCTTTCAGGGTAATCGAATTTCACGCCCATCAGTTCCACCACGCCGTCGTAGCGGTATTCGTAATCGAGGCAAATACTGCCGTCGTTGGAGATGGTCCAGACGGCTTCCGATAAATTTCCAAAATAGGAAGCTTTAACGATGACTTTATCGTCCTTTTCTTCCACGTTGAAACTTCTTAAAACACTGGTACCTGAAATGTCCGTATAGATGCGTTCCTTGCTTTTGGCAGCCGGATCATCGTGGTTGTAATAGACATCCATAGAACGGTCGGCTCGACGGGCAGCGATGAAACGGGGGCCTTGTCCGAAAGCAATTGGTTTCCCGTCACGGCTCACGGAAACCAGTTCTCCGGTTTTCGTACTGAAATTCAATCCGACCGTTCCAATTTTAACGACACAGTTTTCAGCCGTTTTTTCAACCGTAGGTTTCGGACCGACTATGACTTGCAGTACATCCGCAGGTTTATCAACAGCCCAGGACCACGTCCAGACTTCGTTTCCCGCTGCGTCCAAGGCGGTCAGTTGCAGGGCATCGGCAAAGTACCATTCTTTGGGCAAACTCAGTTTCAGTTCACCGAATGTATGGGGCAAGATGGAAGTGCCTTGCAATTTTCCACTGTTCAAAATTGTATGACCCGCCTTCGTTTCTGTAGCTTTTGCAAAACGAACCGTTTTCCATTCGAAACGGCATTGCTCCAGATTGGTGAAATCGTAGCGGTTTTCAACGAGGAGTTTTCCGTCGAAATCAGGATGAATAGCGGGTGTATTGATTTGTATCGGCGACCATATTTCTTTGACAGCATAATAACTGCCTTCCTTTTCATGGTGTGGCCCCACAATACCGTCCGCACCGTAATTGCCACAGTTATCAATTTTACCGTTCTGATCGGTACGAACCACGCCTTCGTCGGCCATCACCCAAAGGAACCCACCTGCGCAACGCGGATGATTCCGCATCATTTCCCAATAATCAAAAAGTCCGGCACCGTGTCCACCGTCATAGAGTCCGTGGAGGAATTCAGTAGGCATAAAGATTTCCGGTTTGCGCAAGTATTCTTGCGATTCGCCGTATGAACGGTAATGCATCGTTTCAAAGCCGCCGAAATTGCCTTGCGGATGGAGAACTGGTCGTTTCTGGAGGTCCCAGAGTGCGAATTCTGCATCCAAATCCGTATTCCAGCCCCCTTCGTTGCCATTCGACCACCAGATGACGCAGGGATGGTTGGCATCGCGGGTTACCATTTCCTTGAGCAGTTGCTTGCCGGTTTCCGTGTCGTACGACTTGTGCCAGCCGTCCAGTTCGGTCATCACATAGAGCCCGAGTTCGTCGCAAGCATCCAAAAATTCGGGATCGGAAGGATAATGCGACAGTCGAACGGCGTTCATGTTCATGCTCTTTATAAGCTTTACATCGTCGTAATTTGCTTGTTTACTGAGCGTCCGGCCGGTTTCAGGTCGGAAACTGTGACGGTTCACGCCTTTGATCAAAACTTTCACACCATTAATATATAAGCCATCGCTCGGGCGCACTTCGATAGTGCGGAATGCAAATCGTTCTGTCACGATATGTTTGACCGTGCTGCCTTTTTTCAGGCTGAAATGTACTTGGTAGAGGTTTGGGAATTCCGCCGTCCAGGTTTTGATGCCCTCCAAAAAGCCTTTCAATGAAACCTTGTCACTGCCGGTACGCACGGTATCCTTCAAAATTGTTCCTACGGACTTGCCATCCAACGTCTGAATTTGTGCTTCTAGTGAATAACTGCCATCCAACGCCGTCGTTAGGAAAAGTTCCGCCTTAAATTGCCCATCCGCCTTGGCATCTATGCTCACCCGTTCAATGCCCTGTGCCGGCAACGCTTCCACAAATACCGGTCTGAAAATTCCACCGAAATTCCAATAATCTGCCCGTCGTTCGGCCATATTCACGGTCGAATTCGCTGATTCCTTACTCACCGTCACTTCCAGCACATTGTCTTTCTTACCGAAATAAACCCGATCGGACACATCGGTCTTGAACCGGTAGAAGGCGCCTTGATGCAGTTTCACGGCCTTGCGCTGGTTGATGGTGGCTGAACAATCGGTCATGACGCCGTCGAAAACCAACCGGATCAGACGACCTTCCCATGCTGCCGGCAGGCGGAACGTGTATTTGTACAAACCTTGCTCCTTGGCGATACCTGGAGGATCGGTTTTACCATAGAAGGGCATGCCATATTGGTAGGTGCCGAAACCTTGCAGTTCCCAACAAGAGGGTACTGCAATTTTGGTCCACTCCCCTGCCCGACGGCCGTCCGTACACTGGAAATCCCATTGCACGGCATCGTCCGAACCGTGGCCGGAAAGGTACTGTATCTGCGTTTCGGGGCTAAGAACCGCTTTCTGTGCGGTCACGGCCATCACAGAAAGCAGGCTTAAAAACAGAGCAATCAATTTTTTCATATCAAGGTATCGGATTCAAGGTGATGTTCAGTGTATAGGGTTTCGCTGTCGGAGCATATTTCTTCAAGACACCAGGACCGCAGCTGCTGTTGCCCAAACCCAGCTGAAACGCATCCAGCGATAGCACCACGGCTTTGCGGGGTTCCAGTTCCCAGGTATTTTTAGCTTTTTCCAAGTCCTGAACGGTATAATGCAGGGCAGAAAAACTCATTTCGTCGGTGGTGGAAACCTTCAGACCCTTGCCTTTCGCGTCAGTAAGTGATATCCAGCGCACACCCTCCTTGTTGCCGCATTCCTGCGGACGCGGATAAGGCACGTATTGCTCGGTGACCGTGCTTTTCCATAGCCCAATCGGCGTGCAATCCTTTCGGTCGGCATAATTTTCCCAGGGGCCATTGCCATACCATTGCAGGTTTTCGAATATTGCATTCAGCTGTAGGGTAATACCCAATCTTGGCAATACTGGAAGCACAACCTTGGGTTCGAAGAGATTCTTAATGCTCAGCGTTCCGTCGCCAAAGACGGTATACAATGCATGATGCGTGAACTTGCCGGAATAGTCCACTTGCACCTCAAATGAAAGGTAATTTTTACTTTGTAAGAGCACCTTGAATGACTTCATTTCAGGAATCAGTTTATCCAAACCCGCAGCCTTCCAGTCCTTGGCCAGCCAGTTGCCAAAACCCTTGTCATTGTCCGTATAGGCCCGATAGACTTGAAAGACAGGGCCTTGAACCAACAGTTCCCTGCCATTCACTTTCCAGGAAGTCATTACCGAAGTATTTTTGACAAAAGTCATGCTGAAACTGGAACCTGAGACGATCAAAGTGGAATCTTGGTCGGAAACCTGTATGGCGGCATCTTTGGTATGATTCGGCTCAACGACCGGAACAGCCGGGACATCCAGCCTGAAAGACTCGAAGCCAACTTCAAAACCTTTTTCAGCCCAGTTTTCGGCCTGTTTCAAACGCAGGCTTACTTTCAAGTATGCCTCCACAGTAACTTGTTTTAAAGGAATATTTACCACTGCCGAAGCTCCAGGAGTAATAGATGGCAGATTTACAGTGCCTGATTCCAGCATTTTCCCGAAGGAAACAACGGACCACCGGCATTCGTACGCCGACAAATCCAGGAAATGATTTCGATTGGTGAATCGCAAAGCCACGCTTCCAGGCTTCAAATTCACCCCTTCCATCAGGAATGGCTGATATATTTTCTTGACTTGCAGATACTTGGCACTATACGTCCGGTCCGGAAACACCACGCCGTTCAAACAGAACGCACCAGAATTCGGCTTGTCACCGAAATCACCACCGTAGGCGAAATACGATTTCCCATTGGTAGCGGTTCGACGGATGCCCTGATCCACCCAGTCCCAGATAAAACCGCCAAGCATCCTGGGGTTCGAATACATTTCTTCCCAATACTCGCGCAGATTGCCCAGGGCATTGCCCATACAATGTGCATACTCGCTGGTCATCACCGGGCGCGTGTCGTTTTTATCTCGGGCAATGTCCAGCAACCTTTCCCATCGGGCATTCTCCGCCCGTTCCGAGACGGCATCGCCCGACTTCGGCGGATTCAGGTATTCATCCATGGTGCGAGGATAAAAGCGACTGATCACATCCACCGTTGTCGGATCATTTTCAGCTTCTTTGGTGGAGCCTATCCTGAATTCCTTCCCCTTGCCCTGCGCCCCTTCGTAATTTATGAGCCTTGTCGGGTCGTACGTCTTGAGCCAGGTCGCAATGGCTGCAAAATTTGGGCCGTACCCAGCCTCATTACCCAGCGACCAGAAAAGTACGGACGGATGGTTCCTGTCCCGTGCAGCCATGCGGATAGCCTTATCCATAAAGGCTCCAGCCCATTCCGGATTGGAAGCCAACTGACCGCGCAGGCCGTGTTCCTCTATATTTGCCTCATCAATCACATACAAGCCATAATGGTCGCAAAGCTCATACCAACGGGGATCGTTGGGATAATGCGAGCACCGCACGGCATTGATGTTGGCCTGTTTCATCAGTTTGATGTCCTGAACCATGCGTTCCACCGAGAGGGTATGGCCGAAATCGGGGTCGAATTCATGCCGGTTCACGCCACGGAGCCGAATGGGCTGACCATTGACCAGGACCTGCCCTCCGCGTGTTTCAACCGAACGGAAACCTACGCAATTGTGTATCATCTCAACAACGGTTCCAGAAGGATTCTTCAGGGTTATCACCATTTGATACAAGTTGGGCGTTTCTGCCGTCCATTTCTTCGGATTCTTTACGACGACGGACATCCAGGCAAACGCTGGCAGGCCGCGCTGCGGTGTACGCTGATTCAAAACGGCAGACTTGTGCGCCTTGTTCAAAACAGGTTCAGCATCTTGTTGCAAGGGCTTTTCCAAAATCATTTGTCCGTTGGCGTCGAAAAGCGAGGCTTCCAAGGTCCAACCGGCCAAGTCGCCGTTGTTGAAAGCAGCAAGTTCGGGATTGATTTCCAATGTAAAGTCTTGATAATGCGCATCGGGAACAGTTCGAACGCCCAAATCACGAATCCGCGCCTCAGCCGTTGAATAAAGGCTAACCCCTCTGTAGATGCCGCTCAGCCGCCACATGTCCTGGTCTTCCAGATAGCTGCCGTCGCAGTATTTGTACACCTCCACAGCAAACAGGTTCCTGCCCGGTTTCAAATAGGCCGTGATGTTGAATTCAGCCGGTTCCATGCTGCCTTCACTGTAACCTACCCGCTGTCCGTTCACCCAAAGGTAAAAGGCCGCGCTCACTCCTTCGAAACGGACGAACACGTTCCGACCGTCCCAAAGTTCGGGCAGTTCCACCCATTTGCGGTACGAACCGACCGGATTTCGTTCCTTGAACGTGGTAAAGCTGGGATCAGGTTCCGACATGACCCGTGGTGGATCTATCTGGAACGTATAGCCAGCGCTGACATAAATGGGGCGGCCGAAACCCTTCATTTCCATGTTGGAAGGCACGACCAGTTCTTTCCAGGCAGCGTCGTTGAAATCGGTTTTATAAAAATCTAGTGGGCGTAACGAAGGTTCTGCCACCCAGTTGAAACGCCAAGGCCCGTTCAAGGAAAGCTGATACGGATTATAACAACAGGAATCGACCGCTTGGATGCAGTTTGAAGTCATGCCGGCAAAGGGGATGAAGTCCGCCCGCGCCGGCTCTCGGTTGATTTCATTGACGGACACGTTTTCCCAGTCGGGCTTATCCCCGGCCTGAACTAGCTGCAACAGGCAGGCAGCCACAAAAACCAACCAAATCCGTTTTTTCATTGTCGTATTTATTGAAATATCAGTGCATCCAGCCACAAACCGGTGGCATTGTTCGAACTCAAAATCACCTTGTAATGCCCAGCATTGATGATTGCATCCGTCGTAGTACTCAAGGTTTTCATCTTACCCGCTCCAGGGGGAAACGAAATGAAATCGTTTCGCAGGATTCGGCCGTCAGCAGCCACCACTTGAATGCGCATCTCCACAGGTTTCTCCGAATAATTCAAATAGCGGAACCGCAGGTTGTAAACACCTGCCAAACCCGGCAAAACAGCCCATTCAAGGCTGACGGGACCAGGCTTTTCCATAGCCACCAACGTTCGTTCGCCAAAAGTCTTAGCGCTTACAACGCCCTTCAAGACAGCGCTTTCAGCTTCCAACCGCACGTCCGGCCGTTGTTCAGGCTCCTCCATATTCGAGGCGACCTTGCTGTCCATCGTCAACGTAGCAGGTTTTGCAGGTTTCTGCATCTTGTCCGTACTGGCTATGGCAATGGCTGAAATCAATGCCTGACCAGCAAGCACCCGTGGAAAAGATATTCCGAGCACGTCCCCGCACAGTTCGACCGTGAACGATTTCTTTAAGGCACCGTCGTGACCGGCTTCTCTCCAAATATCCAGATCGTGAAGCATGGTTAGCCCGTCCACCTCCACATCAAAAATCCGTTGACCCTCGCAATCGACGTTGCTGCCAGTTCCGTACCAAGGTTCAACAAAGTACAGTTCCACCAAATAGGTACCCGGCTCCACCGGAAAACGGTAAGTCAAGCGGTTCGTCCCATAGCGGAAAGTCTGAAAAAGTTTGGAATCGGTTGTGCCGAAAATTCGATCGTTCGTGAACCGTTGACTGGCGTAAAACGGATTCAGTCCCTTAAAGTCCTGTGCCCAGGAGTGTGAGCCCCAGGAAACTTTGTCCCCGTTGTCCAAGGCACGGTCTTCCATCCACAGTTGATTGTAGATATCCCTATAATCCTTGCCACCGCAATTCACCCGATACAGATAGTTGTAACTGGCTTTAACCTTGGTTGAAACTGGTTGAAGGGTCAAATGCTTCCGTTGCATCACAGGGCTTGCATGCTGTTTCCATACAGGAAGATTATTCAACACGATTTCATCCTTAACCTCTATCTTACCATTCTTATAGCCAAAAGCTTGCAGAGAATTGTTTACCACTGGAACCCTGTCCCACTGGAAATGCGTTCCAATTCCGTACCGCTTCCTGAATCCCAAACTGACATCTCCATTAAACAGTTCCACCGAGTCGCAGTTCGAAAAGACGATAAGACTGTCCTTCAAACCAGTAGTTTTCCAACGATCCGGCCAAGTATGCGACACGATGTACACCATCGGTTCTTTGCCGTAATTGCTCTGATACAGGTAATAAGCGTCCACAGGTTCACCCCAGGAAGTGAGCAAACCCTTGTTGTTGAAAGGCCCCACCCGATCGATGTCCCGCACGCCTTCTTCGTTCTGAATGCGCCCTGGATTCTCATGGGAATTGAACAACCAGAGGAATTGGCCGCAGAGGCTGTCTTTATTGAGTTCAGCCAAGCGGATTTTCTTTTCCATCAACTGCCAGAAACGATCTTCGCTGATGACGCCTTTTTGGACGAAACCGCCTTCGGTGTGCAGGCCGATGCTACGAACGGCACCGTATTCGCCATTTAAAAGTTGTTGCTTCAGTTCGTCACCGTACTTGTCAGGGTTGCCCCCATACGTGCCCGACCAATTCTGAACGACATCCCAGTCCGTACCCGTTCCGCCGTTGCAAGTGGTGATGAGCCGCTGATCTGAAGCCGTCGGGTCGAGCTCACGGATCAAGTCCGAACATTCTTTGGCAAAATCGTAGGGCAGCGAACTTTCGTTCTGCAAACCCCAAAGCATCACGGACGGGCTGTTTCGCCGCTCGAGCACCCATTCCCTCAACAAAGTCTTGAACGCTTCCCTGAACGTTGGTGTATCGTACCAGATGTGCGCCGAGAACTGCGTCCACTGCAGCACGCCGGTTTCATCCCAAATCTTCTGGTACAGCAAATTATGCGGTTGATGCCCTTCGCGGAAGGCGTTGAAACCTGCCGTACGGATTTGATTGGTCCGCGCTTGGATTTGCTCCTCCGAAAACGCGTGGCTCAATCCGTTCAAGTGTTCGTATTCGCATACACCATTAATAAATACAGGCTTGCCGTTCACCAAAAACCGCTTGTCCGTATTGTTCAAAGGCCAACTGAACGTGCGGAAACCATACGTCGACCTGTCCTCATCTATCACGTTGCCTTTTTCCTTGATGAGCGTCACCATCGTGTACAGGAAAGGCGATTCGGGCGACCAAAGCGAAGGTGCCTTACCCAATTCGCAAACCGCTTTCAAAACACGCTCCTCTCCGGGCAGCAACAAAACGGTGGTGACAGTCCGCGCCGCCTGGATTTCGAACTGACCGACCAGTTTGTTCACCACTTCGACCGTCGCTGGGTACCGCCCGTAGTTTTTCACCGTCGTTTCCACCTGCAACGTCGCACCGTCCGCACGAATACTTTTAGGTGTGTTCCACATATGCACCCCAAATGGCTGAACCCTGACTTCGTCCGTTACATAAAGGGTCACCGGACGGAAAATGCCCAGCGGCTGCGAGCCTTCGGAAAAGCCACTCTCGTTGGAGCAACCGCCGCATACCCAGGGCAGGTCGGTAATGTATGCCGGATGTTCAGCCTTTACTTTCAATTCATTGGCTCGACCTGGTTTAATTTTTGAAGTCACATCTATGGTGAACGTCGTTCGTCCGCCACGGTGCGCACCCACACTGTCCCCGTTCAAATAAACGGTAGCAAGCGAGCCCACGCCTTCAAAAAATATAAAATACCGCTTGCCATCGGCAGGAGCTGTAAACGTTTTGAGGTACCAGGCCGACCCATGTAGATTTCCATGCTTAAGCCTACGGTAGCCATAATATTCATCCCAGTTGTGCGGCACCTGAACCTCCCGCCATTGGGCATCCGGTTCATCCAAACGCGATTTCCAAGTACCGTTCAAATCCAGTTTCTTCCGAAACGAAGTGGTTTCCGCTTTGAGAAATCGCAACTGACCAACACCCAAATCCTTGGAAGTAGCCACCGCAATACCCCGCTGATCGGCCTGATTCACTGCACAATAGAAATGATAGACCACACCCTTCCATTTCACCACACAGGACTTGTGCGCGAATTTGTCGTCGTACTTCTCGGACGAAACGATGAGCGGATCTCCCGTCCAATCGGTCCAGTGCACCAAATCGAAGGAACAGGCGAAATTGTTGAAAGAAAGGTTCGTCGTCCCCGGACGGAAGGCTGAAAAATAAAATAGCACGTATAAATCGCCCATCTTCTGAATCCAGGCATCGCCCGTGATGCCCCCTTCGTGGTTGAGCACCGGATTGTCCCTGAATCGTTTCCAATGCAGCATATCGTCCGAAAGCGCCACCCCGATGCGTTCACCTTTGACCTTGGTCTGCAGGTTCACGCCCCCAGCGTTGTAGAACATCACGAAGGGTTTTCCGAATTTCAACGTTTTGTCCCACAGCACATTGCTCTTGTATTGCGTCAAGCTCTCCCACCAACTGTTGTCCTCGTCTTCAGGGGAAAGCACGGGTTTTGGATAGGTGGTCCAATTGTGGGCCTTCGAAATATTGGACGTTGTCGAAGCGATGCCGACCTTCAGCATACCCGATTCGTAGCCGGTTTCCGCACCGCCGATATATGACATCCAATGCTTTCCGGTAAATTTGGAAGCTTTGTACGAACCGCCCCAGTCGAAATCGATCAGGCTGATGTAACCACCCCGTTGGTTCTTGTCCCAGCCTTCTTTCCCGAAGGGTAGAATTCTGCCCAGCGTTTTCCAGTTCAGCAAATCATTGCTCGAGGCCAACCAGGTTTCATAGCCCTTTCCATCAAAAACCAGGTAACTCATGTACCACAACTTTCCTTCGCGGAAAACAGTGGGGCAGTCGATTTTGTATTGATTGTCTGCAGGAGCAAGCACCAAACCGAATTTATACGGTGTCCGAACTTCCTCAAAGACCTGACGCATCCGTTCGACAGGAACCTCGGTTCCGGCAAAGGCAGTCAGGAAAAGACTGAGAAACAGTACTAAGCTCCAGATCTTCTTCATTAGAAAAACAACCAATCAATATTCGTTTTTTCACCCAAACCTGCATCTCGTGGCGTAATTGTTTTAGTCCCATCAATGAAACCCAATACCATCACGGCCCCTTGATTGATCGTCAAAACATGGTCACCGGCAGGAAATGTATAAGTATGCACATTAACAGGAGGCTGACCGGCGATTTCCAGTGCCTTGGCAAGTCGGATTTCTGCCTGACCATAATCGTTGGCCGAAGCATCCGTTTCCAGTTTTGGAGAATACGCGTAATTGGAACTGACGGTGCTGAAATAGCCCACCAACACCGATACTGGCTTTTTGCAGGAAAACTTGATGCTGGTCTGACCCGTTTTCTGCCTATCGTATGAGAAGCGCATTCCTTTTAAATTTTTGAGTTCGTCCGCGTATTTCAGAATCTTTGCCTCTTTATCGGTAAAAGCATTGGGTGCCTCATCCAGTGTGACCAGTTCGTACGAACACTGCACATCGGCTGGTTGAAGCGGCTGAATGACTTGTTGGGGCTGATTGGGCTGTTTCAGTCGGGCCACATTCCTATCGAAGTTGGCCAATTCTTCCGTGAAACTCGGCAACAGCTCCAGCCAGGTCTTGTTTTTTCCATCGTCTCCGCCAATGGGCAAGCGACGCTGCCTGGTCTGCATACTGTTGGCATACAAGTAGGTATCTTTAGTCAGATCAACCAGTTCACGGTAAAAACCAAGGGATGCTGCAAGATATGGTCTTGCCTTGTCCAGATCGCTGAGGTCGTTGGAATACGAGTATCGCAGCACCAGCACAGCCGCCTTCACTTTGGCATTCATACAGCGAGCAAAAGCTCGGTACGCCCTGGCATCGTTAAGTAAACGGGCAAACTCATCGTTGTTTTTGCTTACACCTAAGACTGATTCCAACGCCTGCACCGCAGCAATTCCATGGTTTTCGGCCTCGTTGGCCAGCTGAACCGGATTCTCTCCCACATGCTGTTGCTTGTTCCATTCCTTCTGGGCCCAAACTGCCAATGTTTCACCTTCTGGTCCACAAGACGCAAAAAAATCCGGATAGACTGTCCAGCGGCTCGGATTCAGCAACTGCGTCATATAGGAGCCCAGAAGAAAGGTTTGACGATTTCCTTCCGTAATGGCCAGCTTACGAGTGAGCTTGGGTGAAATCTCTCCCATTTCCTCATACCCCTTCAGAATTTTGGAACCCTGGCCCAGACAACCAAAGGTGGCTTCCAGTTCCTTGCTCCAATAGGCAATTTCTGAAGTGCGATCCCTGCCTTGCTTCCAAGCATACCTGGCCCAGGCTTCGTACCACATCTTATCCCGATCCATTTCAAGGAGGCGATTAGAAACCTTGTCTGCCGTGTACGGCCAATCCCAATACGATGCCTGCGGATAGATGTGCAGGGCATTTGCGCCATGTATCGTATGCATGGCTCCTACCGATTTTTGGATGAAATCCGGGGAACTCCAGCGGAAGGGTTCGAGGTTGGCCATGATGTGGACATTATCCACATGCGTGGAGCCCAACTCTGAAAGTGCTTTATGCGTGGCAGCCCAAGGCCCGCCCGGCTCATAGGTGCAGAGCGACTCTCCGTTGTATTTGTTCATCGTGAAAAGGTTCTTGTACAAGGGCAATGCTGCGTGCATCACCATCTCGCAATTGGTGTCGTGTGCACGCAGAATAATGGGCACTTCGTCGGTACGCCCAAGTTCCTTTAAACCATCCTTCACGCCTGGGATAATCGTCTTCGTGAACCATTCCACATCGTCCTCGTAGGTGTTGATGGCTTCACCAAGGCAAACGAGCAGGCCCACGTTGGGGTATTTTCGGATGAACTCGGCGATGGATTTTCGGGTATAGTCCGAAACGATGGGATTGATCGGCGCATTTCTGTCCTGTGTCTTAATGCCGTAATGTTCGGCAAATGGCTTGGAAACGATGATGTTGTAGAACATTTGAATCACCCAGATGCCACGCTTGTCGGCTTCCTCGGTCAGGAAGGCAAACATTTCTTCATTTTTGCGGAAATCCTCGTCACTAACTTCCACCGCAAAAGGATAGTCTTTCACTTTCACCAGCGAAGCGAACGGATGCCCGTTCCAGAGGTACATCGAATTCATCCGGTTTTCCACCAGCATATCCAAATACTTGATCCACATCGATTTATCATAAAACCAAGGGAAGGTTTCAGGCGTATATGGATACTCATAAACCGTTCTACCGGGCAAGTAATAGGGTTTCTGCATCCCGATGCACGAACCGCGAAGCACCATTTCGGGCTGGTCGTCAAACGTAAGCGAATCGGGTAATTGCCCTCCGGATTTAATTCGGTCTGCCAGTTCCAGGCAAGCATACAACGCCCCACTGGCATCCATTCCGCGCAGAATCCAAGTATTTTTCACTTTTCGGATCGAAAAACCTTCCTTGTGAAACGGTTGGCTGAACGTCAGTCTCAAAGACTTACAGCTTGTTGCCATTACAGCATCTTCAGAAGTTCCAATTACAATCCGAACACCTTTTGTCTTAATTTTCTTTTTGGCTGAAACTGAATCCGTCTGAGCCCCATAGCCAGCTTGTGTCAGCGCTGCCTGGAGCGTTGAAGCACCAAAACGTACACGCGCAGAAGCACCCACAGGCGTCAAAACGGTTATGTTGCAAGCTGCCCAAAGGGAAACTGAAAAAAATAAAATACTAAGCAATCCAAAAAAACGTTTCATCCAGTTACAAATTTACAAGGACTTCCTGCCCGTCCCCTTTGATGAACAATTTGAACAAACCACTTTCCACCTTTTCCAGCTTTCCAGCTGTTGTTTTAGGTTTCTTGGACTTGATGAACAGGTAGCCCTGCCCTTCCGAGGCACTTACTCTTATGGTTTTCAAATCTTTATACACTTTTATGGCGCCGTGCGGTGTGGGTACGGAACCTTCTATCCATTGCAAACCACCCAATTCCGGACGAATTTCAAAACCCATATAACCGGCAGCCGTAGGCTTCACTCCTAAGAAATACTTGCCCAACAAATAAATCGGACTGGCTCCCCAGGCATGACACAGGCTTTTGGAGTAAGGCCGGTTGTACATGGCCAAATGTTCCACTCCTTTTTGTGAAGGATTATACTTTTCCCAGAACGTCGTGGCGCCCTCCTTGAGCATTCCACCCCAGTAATTGCGCATTTCCTGCATCACATAATTGGTTTCGCCCATGGTGCACATGGCTTCCAGTTCGTAAAAACGCATGTACGGCGTGGAAATCTTCATGATGTTTGGATTCAGGATCACCTTTTCTTTAACGTCTTCCTTCTGCTTCTCGGTCAGGTAGTTGAAAAAGATAGCAAACATGTTGGTATAGCGGGTCACCGTTCCGTCGCTCACACCGTTCACTTTGTTGTGGACGAAAGCGCCCTTGCCTTTGTCCCAGAACTCCTTCATCAATAGGGTCTTCACATTCAAAGCTAGATCCGAATATATCTGCCTGTCTGTTGGTCTGTCAATTAAATCGGCGCATAAAGCCATGGTTTCCAGGCTTCTGCAATAGAGCAACTGTTCAAAACTGACTTCACCCTTTTTATCCATCGGGCCATCGGTCCAGTCGATGAAGAGCCAGTCTCCGGCCTGCCCTTCCAGCAAACCACGGCTGTTCCGTCTAGACAATACCCAGTTCATCATCGATTGCATGCGCGGATACATCAGCCGGATGAATTCCTTGTCGCCCGTATACATATAGTAATCATACAGCCCCAGAAACCAATAGAAGGAATAATCCATAATGGTATTAATGTGTCCGGTCACCGGGTCTTTGCCACGCAACAACTGAAGTGTACGCTGAACCGTCTTTGAATCATAAAACAGGTAATAGTTCATCAGATAGCTCTGATAGGCATCCCCCGACCAGACCCAACGGTCACGCTTGATGCCGTCGATAAAGAATTCCCGCGTAGTCAGCTGCAAGGTATAGGCCGAAATGTTCCAGATACGATTGATTAAGGTATCGCTGCATTTGAACGAACCCTTGTATTCCTGCGGACTGAATTCATACTTCATGTCCACGTTGCCAATGGTCAGATCCCCTTCAGTTTCAATATATAAATAGCGAAAAGCCTTTGAATCCGTGAAAAGTAAATCGGTGGAAACCGTTGCATCCGCTTCCACGGCATCGGTCAGTACACCATCAATCACATCCAGGGCTTCTTCCCTGGATTCTCCATAGAAAACCTTGATCTTACCCTTGCCAGTCAAACCATGGAAATACGGAAAACCCATCGTTTCCTTGCCGAAATCAACCAAAATGCCATTTTTGATAGTTTCCGTTTTAATGGGAGACATAGGTAGTGTCGGCAATTTGAATTTGGATGGTGCATTTTCAGGCAGATTGAAATTCCAACTGCCAGCAGGCATATAGATCGTACCCGATTTGTCGGAAGCTTTTCCTGATTCGTCTATCCATTCCTTGTCTTCGAACGTTGTTTTCCAACCCGGTCCGGTCTGAATGGTCTTTCCATCTACAAAAAGTGCCGGCACGCGGTCCAGGCAGAATACCTTGATGTTGAGTTGATGCTTTCCAGCCGGTATGATCAATGTTGAAGGCATCCCCTGTTGAAACTTTCCATCCAGCTTCACATTGTATTTGCCTTCAGCAAGAATCGTAATGGTCTCGTCCTCCTTCGGATTGACTTCGGTGGAAAACTCCACCATAGGATAATGCGTATCCACTTTCCAGAATGGCGGAAAAAAAGTGCCCCGTTCGGTACGACGGTTTTGCAAATCGTTGCCCAACCAGATTTCGTAATCACCCGGATACCAGATCCAGGTCGCATTTTCAGCCAGTACAGACAGGCAAGGAAGGGCCAAAAGCAAGGTCAACAGCAGCTTTTTCATAGTTGTCTTATTTTGATCTTTGGTATGTTGGTTCCAGTCCGGCATGCTCCTTGATTTCTTTAGAAACCTGCGGTCCGTTGTTTTCAAATTGAATCAAACCCGTTTGGTTGAAACCGAACCTGGCTTTGTCCGTCCAGTTGTTTTTAACCACCATGTACGAACTGGCCTCATCCAGGTAAATCCGGTAATCGGTGGTATCGTGCGCATAATCAATCGACGGAACCCCGTAAATGCAGTTTTCCGTGATCGTCGTGCCGGGTTGAGCCGACAAGGTATAAATTCCGCCGCAACTGTAATTATGTTTGCCGAAATCGTGCACGAGATTCTGCCGAATCGTATTGTTTCGCATGCAATTGATGGTGCCTGTCCAGCCCCAGCCCACACTGATGCCGGTGTACGAGAGATTGCGTAATTCGTTGTGTTCGAAGGTCACACCGCGCACATAACCGGCGATCATGCCGCAGCAACCCCAATATTCGTTGGCGGCGTCTTCCACCAGGTTGTTGCGAATCATCATGTTTTGTGCCAACTCGCGCTGATCGGTCGGATCGTAGGGCAAATGTGCTTCCACTTGTGGATCGGAAAATTTGCCGATAACCAGCCCGCTTCCGGCAATGTCTTGGAACAAGCAACCCTCTACCCTATCCTGATCGCATCCATACAGATAATCCAGTCCGGCTGCACCAGTATGAATAAATGAGCAGTCTTCAAAAGTGGTATGTTGCACGTTTTTAAGCATCACCGCAGCCGGTTGACGACCAACCCAGGCTTGATTCTCCAACGTTGATTTGTCTGGTGTTCCTGGAACCTTCAATTTGTAGGCATCTAAAATGAACATTCCCGCTTGCAAGGGCACATCACCCATTCTCGAAGGTCGCATCCAGGAGCTGTGCGCAAACGTGATGCCTTTAAAGATCACATCGTGTACCGGACGCTCGGGCGTACCCTCTACATCCACCAACGTTTCCAATGTCGGTACCAACACTTCAGCCTTCAACAGGTCTTCTCCTGCTCGTGGAATGTAATACAATTTCCCCAGCGAACGATCGTGGTACCACTCACCCGGAGTATCCAAAAATTCAACGGCACGCTGCAGCATAAAAGGTGAATTGCCCTTGGCTGAAATCACGGGAGGTGGCCAGGGATGATCGAATTCGATAGTGGATTCAGGTTCCTGAAACGTCAATTCCGCCTCTTCTTTAAAAACTTGTATGGAGGAAACCCTTAACACCGCCGTTGCCCACATTTGGTGAATGAAAAGCTCCAAATCAGAGGGGTTGACAAAATTTTTAACAGCAACAAGAGGAATACAAATAGTTTTATCTTTTGCATTCACACTGAGTATTCGCAGCATACTTTTTTCGGTAGAATTGGCAGCAACGACAGCCTTCGCTCCATTCACCCAAACCTGACGGAAATCAAATTTACGGCCTGCAAAAAGCGGCACCTCCGCTACCCAAACATTCAATCCTTTGCTTAAACCAGATACGGAGCCTTTCACTTTTTGCCAATCCGTTACCGACACGCCACCGCTAAAAACAGGCACTTCACCGGGTGCAGCTTCCACAAAAGTCGGACTTTCTGGTGTGCCTGAATCTTCCGGTGTCATCAACAAGGTTTCGCGCATGGCAAACCTACCACCAGCCAAGATCACATGAATACCAACGGCCACGGATGGATCGTTCAGCCTCCGCAATTCCCGAGCTTGACGCAGCGCAGCCTGCAAACTCGCCTTCGGCAACGCCCGACTACCAGGATTTCCATCGCTTCCAAGAGGAGAAACCCAGATTTCGGCCGCTTGTAGCCCGGCTAAGAGCGAAACAAGCAATAGTACAATGCAGAGAATTCGTTTGTTCATCAATCAATGTCCATTGAAAAAGATGTAAAGCCCAACCATCACCAAAACAAAGATAATCCACATCCAGCGCGTAAAACCATCCGTCTTGAATTTTATCGGTTTCAACGTGTTCTGACTGTGGTCCTGCCCTTTTTTGTCCAACAAAGTCACAACAAAACAAAACACAGATTCGACACAGAAAATCAGGAAGGAAAGCATCATGAAATGCGGCCAATGGTAACCTTGTGCAGGCGGCAACACCCATAAATACAGTACACCGATGCCCAGACTGAACAAAGAACCGACACTAAGTACCAGATTGACCGCTTTGGTCGTCGTTTTTTTCCAAAGCACCGAAAACAAGAATACCACCGTCATAGGCGGTGCGATAAAGCCAAGAATGGACTGAAAAACATCAAACAGCTTGATGCCCTTGATGCTGTCAATGCCCATGGTGAGCCCGATGGCAATGAATGCACCGACCACCGTAACGATCCTGCCAATTTGGACAATGTCGTTTCGCGATGCTTCCGGTTTGAACTTTTTCACGTAAATATCCATGGTGAACACCGTACTCAGAGAATTCAGGGCCGAACCAATGGTGGAAACCATGGCGGCCAGCATCGTAATGATGATGGCACCTATCATGCCCGGAGGAAACAGTTTGGTCACCATCGTGATGTACGCCTCGTTGGGATTCGTCACTTCGTTCCGGTACAATACCCAACAGATAATGCCCGGCAAAATAAACAAAGGCACATCCAACACTTTCAGCCAACCACAAAAATTGGCGCCGCGCTGACCGGTTTTGAGGTCCTTGGCACCCAGCACCGACTGAACCATCGATTGGTCGGTACACCAAAACCAGACCCCCATGATGGGATAGCCCAGCAGAATGGCCAGCCAGGGATAATCGGGCGAATTGTTTGGCTGAAACAAGTTCCACATTTCAGGCGGTGTCTGCGCATACAACCCGCTGAAACCTCCTACCTTGATCAAACCAACAATAACGAGGGTGGCCGAAACCAAAATGAGCAGCGTCATCTGGAACACATTGGTAGACGCTATGGCTTTCAAACCTCCGGCCACAGCAAACAAACCCGAAATCAGCACCAAGCCGATCACCGATTGCCACATTGGGATGTGCAAAATCTGTCCAATCAGGATGCCACCTGCAAAAAGCGTCAACGCCAGCCAGGAAATCAGTATGGTGACAATGGTGTACCAAGCCAGAATGTTGCGGGTGGAATCCCCGAACCGTTTGCCCATGTATTCAGGCAAGGTCTGTACATTGGCCCCCAAATAGCGTGGCCCAAAAACGAAAGCCAGCAAAAAGATGAACACAAAGGCGTACCAGGAATAATTCCCCGTCACAATGCCAGTCATGAATCCGCTGCTGGCCAAGGTGATGAGCATCGATGGACCCACATTCGTTCCCCACATGTTCATTCCGATGGAAACCCAACCCAGCGAACGCCCGGCTAAAAACAAGTTCTCACTTTTTTTCTTGTTTTCCTGATAGCTCACCCACAGGCCGATACCAATCAGAATAACAAAATAGACTCCTATGACCCAAAGGTCGAGCGCTTCAAGAATGCCAAATACTTTCATACGAACCTATTATTTTTAGAAGGATGTATGGAACTCACATGCCAATTGTTCATAAATAGGTAAGTTTTGTGCAACATGATCGTTTCATGATTTATAATTATAGGACTTTGCAATACGCAAAGCCTGTTCAAATTCTTTTTCCGTTTTAATGTCCATCTCGATGTTCAGGCCTTCTGGTCCCACCTCGTCCAGCAAAGGTTTCAGCTCGTCCAGCGTCACCCAGCAAGGTATCACCGATTTACCAACTGCCTTGATTTTTTTGTACATCTCAAACCAACAGGCATTTCCGCCTTGCGGTTGGCCATACCCGGGTGTCCATTGCACCGCTTTCAACTCCTCGATTTCCAACACCGCACCCAAATGCCGTATGGCATCCACCCCGTCCAAATGGTACAGGCTGAACGGTATCTTTTGGCATTGTTCGCGTAAATACGGCTGCACAAACCTTCTAAAATCGTCTTCTGAAATCATCACGGAAATATCCGACTGGAATTTTGAGCATTTGCCCGGCGCCCAAATGGAAAAGTAGCAGAACGCCATCTCATCGCCTTCGCGGATAATTTTGTAAATTTGGTCGAACACGTCGAAATAAATTTCATTTACCTGCCGAACCTGTTCTTCCAACCCATCCGGATCCAACATCATGTCCATCAGCACCGAGTCGTTCCCCCGAATGGAGGCCAGAACGTCCAACCCTTCCATTAGGTCGGGGCAGCCCACGAAATACTGCCCTTGCGCCTTGTCTTTGCAAGCTTTGAGCAATTCCAAATGCAACTTCCACCATTTATTCTCGGGATCCAGCTTCAACTCGACGTCGAAACCTTCGTTGGGACGAATCCAGATGGTATCTTCCCGAGCCTCCAACGTTGCGCCCAGTATGGCAGCCAAGGAACCCGGCCCCAATTGCGTATTGGCTACGGGCAAAATATCCCCTTTCAGCGAAGTGTTTGCCAAAAAATGATGAATGGTGTCAGCCCGGTAAGCAGGATCAAACCAAAGCTGTTCCTGCGATTCGAATTTGGGGAGAGAAGGCAGCAAAATGTGCGGCGCACTCTTGCAGGCCTCCCACATCGTGATCACCGTGCCTTTGCCCGCCCACCAGTCGATGTAGTTTTGTTTGGACTGCGCCAAGTTTGTTTTCCAAGTATTCATACGAATATCAATTTTATTCTTAAGTTGTATGCAACGCGCATGTCAACTGATTATAAACTTGGAAGTTTTGTGCAACATGCTCGTTTCATTTTCATTCGTGCAGCAAACCGGCTAGGACCGATTCGTCGATGCCTTTAAAGGTTTCATTCATAGGTATTTGAATAACTTTTGAAAAATCCATTTCGTCGGTACAAGCCACTGCTTCGGGATAAACGGGTATGGATGCACCATCACGCACCCAAACTGGCATGTCTTTCAAGGGACAGTCAAAACCGCGCAGCCAGCTAGGACCAATCGACCGATCTCCGGTAAAAAAATTCACCCAATTGCCCTCTGGGAAATAAACATCCCGTTTGTTGAAAGCGTTCATCACCGGTGCCACCAGAAAATCCTCTCCCAAAAAATATTGGTCATCGAGCTGCCAGACCGTCTTGTCTTCAGGACATTGCAGCAACATCGCCCGTAAAACAGGGTAACCGCTATAGGTCACCTGCTTCGCCTGTTCCAGCAAATACGGAATCAACGCATACCGCAGTTTGAACCAACGCCTTACGATCGAGCTGATGCCCGGATAACTGTACGGTTCCCGCTTTGACGTCCCATGATACCTAAGATGCGAGCTGAACACGCCAAACTGGGTCCACCGCACATAGAGTTCGTCCGAAATGACTGAATTCATGAAATCAGGCACGCCGTGGAAACCCGGCACGTCGTGGCTCCAGAAACCGAAGCCAGAAAGCCCAAAATGCAAGCCACCTTTGAGCGACCCGGCCATGCCGTCCCAACTGCAAGCCGCGTCACCACCCCAGTGCAGTGGGAAACGCTGACTTCCTGCCCAGGCAGAACGCGACCAGGCAATACCGTCTCCAGTCACCATTTTTGTAATTTCCCAAGCCGCCTTCTGATACAGCAGCGGATAGATGTTATGCAGCATTTCCGGCGTCGCGTTTTCATATGACGCATCCAAATGAATATCCTCTCCAAAATCTGTCTTGATGCAAACCACACCCATGTCTAGCAAGTTCTTCAATAAACCTTGGTACCATGCTGTCGCCTTCGGGCTACTAAAATCAATTGTCCCGGCATAATCGGTGGTGCTAAAATTAGAACCTCCTGAAATGCGGTTCTTGTTGGTCGCTATGTACTTGTTATCCAATGCTTCCTGTAATTGCACAGCCCCTTCAGACACATAGGGCAACTGCCAGAGACTTACGCGGAAACCGTTGTCTTTGAGACGTTTCAAAAACGCGGCAGGATCCGGAAAACGTTCTTCATTGAATTTCCACTCGCACAACCAGTCGGTACGGAACCAACCAGTATCCAAGTGAATCACGTCACAGGGAAAATCTTCCCTTCGAAGCCGATCGCAAATGCCGTTCACTTCTTCCTCAGAGAAATAAGTCATCCGACTCATCCAAATGCCATAGCTCCATACTGGCAACGTCGTCGGGAAACCGCTCAGACTACGGTAATTATAAAGTACCCTTTCAAGTGTCTGGCCGCCCATCAAAAAAACATCCAGCAACGGCTGTTCAACCACGATCTGGGTCGAACGCGTGGATTGGTCGGCCAGCGAAAGTTTGGTAAAGGCGGAAGTATGCACGAATACCCCATAATTCCGGCTGGACAAATAAAAAGGTATGTTTTTGTACGCACGAGGATTGTTCACCCCTTGCGCATCCTGATTTTCCAGCTGAAACGTCTTTCCCGACAAATCCATCTTGGCAAATCGTTCGCCCGTTCCGGCAAAACATTCGTCCGGCTCAGCATGAAAAGACAGGGTTGTCCGTTTCTTCAAGTCGTTTTCTTCCACAAAAGCCAATGCCATGGCGTCGTGCCTGTTTGGCTGGAACTGGTCGTAAGCACTAATGCGTAGCTCCTTTCCTGCTTCGGGATAAAAAACAACATCAAATGTTTCTTCGGGAGCTGGTAATAGATCGCTCCAGAAGTCAATGGGCAGCGAGTCAAAATTCACCTTTGCGCGCAAAGAACCAAGGTCATCAATAACCAGCCATGCTGAAGCCATTTTTTGAATCGACAAGGTCGTCTGAACCAAATCTTCCCTCAAATCCAGCATCAAGGAATCTTCCACGATTTCCAAATCCATTCCGATGGAAATACGCAGAATCTCCGAACCATAAGTACGCAAGCGAAAAACGTAATCCCGTCGCACCGCCTCACGGTCCACATACAAATCCTTTCCGGGCAAATATTTCTGAAAAGGTATGGTCAACAACACATCCCCATTCACCACCGTCGCTGCTGTCGGTCTGCAAGCACGCCAAACACAGGCTTCAGAATCCGAAGCGATGTCCAGTATATCGTTCAAGTAGTAATTGGTCTTTCGCATCAGTGTTTCAACGTTTTTAAATATCGGTATTCCAGTTCCAATCCGGCGTGGCTTCGAATCGAATCGGCCACCATCGGTCCGTTGTTTTCCCAAACATTACCAGGTCCATTCGCGTTCTGCAGAAACTTTTCCGACGAGCACCAGTTGTTTTTCACCGTGATGAACGAAGAACCTTCATCCGTGTACAGGTAGAACCAATGGTTTGGATCGTGCACATACGCCGGATGGTAAATGCTGTCCACCGCATTCTCCATCACAAAACTTTTAGGTTGAACCGATAGCGTATAGATGCCGGCCACATCATACATGTGTTTGGCGTAGTGGTGTATATAATTGGCTTTCACGATATTATCCCGCATGCAATTGTTGGCTTTCTGCCAGCCCAACCAACTGTGATACCCATATAC